>Ga0256407_10006679_pt1 | contig 17715 bp, 16 predicted proteins | sample RumenRJG_04DNA_FD_193489 | JGI IMG/M metagenome (GOLD analysis project Ga0256407, IMG submission 193489) | Bovine rumen microbial communities from Lethbridge, Alberta, Canada - RJG_04 | ecosystem: Host-associated > Mammals > Digestive system > Stomach > Rumen | place: Canada: Alberta...
AAATGCATAATGTCCTCCTTATGTTGGTTTCTAACACATCAATTATAACGAGGACTTTTTGTTATCTAAAACCTGGGTAGGCTACAACTTAAAAAGTGGGCAGTTAAATTTCTGTCCACCTTTCTTGTCGGAGAACCCTTTTTAAGATTCTGGTGGCATATTGGAAAAGATATGCCACTTTTATTTGCAAACGAAAAAAAGTTTATATATCATATACGCACATGGGGTCGTATTGGTTTCGACCAGGAATGGTTAGGCTCTAACTGCAGTCGAGTGATGACGTTATCATCAAAACAAAAATAACTGACAACAGTTATATGAGAGCTCCAAGAGCTCAACAACTCTGCTTAGCTTAATTTAGCTCCCGACATAGGGTCCGACGCATGGCGCCGGGCAGAGCATCCCCCAAGGTTTTATCCTTTCACGCTTGGGTAGGGTGTCATACCAAAAGGATAGGTGTCTAGAGTCGATAAGTTACTAGCGCCGAAATTCCGTTTATCTCGCACGTCCTAGTGAGTCGATATACGAAAGCGTGTTAAATCTTAATATCGTCTAAACTGTAGACGTTATTGAAGAGCCTTCTTGGGACAGGAGTTCAATTCTCCTCGGCTCCACCAAAACGATGAAACTTCCCCCAAAATTTTGCCCAAATCAGGGTAAAATGAAAGGGGGTTTTATTTATGCCAGACAATTCCGATAAGTGATCATTATGATTCGAAGAAGAAGGAATAAGTCTTTTTTTGTTTGCGTCATAGTGTGTAACAAAAATTATAAAAATGTTTCACATTAATAGACATAATGTTATAATAATGGTGACGGGAGGGATTATTTATGCCGAATATTAACGATTTGTTGAGAGAGAAAAATCAGATTGTTGAACAACTTAATTCAATGATATATGGCTCAATTGAACTAAGGGAAAAAGATAATAAACAATACATCTATGTCCATTTTAGGCAAGATGGTGTTTTGAACACTAAATATGCTGGTGAGTATTCTGATGTTCTTTATAACTTAGTAAGAAACAATACCGTAATAGCTAAGAATCTTAAACAAAGACTTAAAGAGATTAACAAAACACTTAAAGAACTAAATTATGTACAAATCGATGGGGTTGATGAAAAAGTCGCTATTAACATTGATTTAGCAAGAAGGTATTTAGTTGATTCGATTTATAAGCAAGCAATGTTAGAGGGTGTTGCTACAACATATTCAGATACCGAAACAATTGTTAAAGGCGGAAAAGTTAGTGACATGACCGCAAGCGATATTAATAAAGTTATCAATCTTAAAAGAGCTTGGGAATTTATTATGTCTGTTGATTTAGCCAATTATCCAACCAATTATGCTGTTTTATGTCAAATTAACCAAATAGTTGAAGACGGCTTTTCTCTAACAGCCGGGAGAATTAGGAATGTGCCAGTAACGATTGGTGGCTCAACCTATATTCCGCCAATTCCTTTTGAAGATCAAGTGAGACAAGATTTGTCTGATATGTTACAAAATGAAGAAGGAATAGATTTAGCGATTGATCTAGTCTTGTTTGTAATGAAAAAGCAGCTATTTTTAGATGGCAACAAGAGAACCGCTATTATTTTTGCAAATCATTATTTAATCTCTCACGCTTTAGGTTTGATTGTTGTTCCTACGGAAAAAGTAAGCGATTATAAAAAAGTTCTTGTTGCTTATTACGAAGATGAATCTAAAAAGGATGAAATTGTAGCGTTCTTAAAGGATTATTGCTGGATAAGAATCTAACTAAAAGTTCAGTAGACGAGCATTTTGGTCCACCAAAATGCACAAATAGTCATCGAAAGATGGCTTTTATTTTAAAGCAAAACAAAACCAGGCGCTTGTGCTTGCCTGGCTTTGCTTTTTTATGACTTAATAATTACTTTGCAGCAACCTTCGCACTTGTGAAGACATTGATTTGATTGACTTCAACATTTTTAAGTTTGCTGATTTCAATCTTGAAATCGCCTTCAGGAAGAGCAAAATTACTAAACACCACACGATGCTCTTCGACTTCGACTTCCTCGCCTTCAAGAGGCTTTGTACCGAATTCTACTGTATCATCTTCCACTAAGGAGTCGTTAACTTTAACGGCCATATTAGCAAGAAGATTATTTGTGTATTTACCGTTTACAACGATTTCAATATCAGCGAATGACTTAGCATCGAGATATAAATCAAGTGTAATAGTGCCTTCGTTATTATAATCAGAGGCAAGAGCGCTATAGGTATATTGATATTTACCTTTATAGGTATCATTAACCGCAACCATCTTTGGTGCGGCTGCTAAAGCTGAACGAACTTCTAAGTCGTTAGCGTAGTACTTTTTCTCATAGTCCTTATAGGAGTTATAAGAAACAAGCATGACTACACCAACAATGATGAAGGTGATGCCGAACACTAAGATTGCGGCAACGATTTTTAAGTGATTAAGAATCCATTTCATAATCTAGTTCCTCCTTTCTCCTATTCAGCCTTTTTCTTTTTAAAGAGACGGGCAATTAGTTCGCCTCTAAATTCAGGATTAGATGGTAATAGTGCGGCAAGAATACCAAATGCAAATCCAACGATTACAATCGCTTCAACAGAATGTAATGCTGGTTTCCACCAAATCCATGGTGCTTTACCTGTAGCAACAATAGCAGCGTGTGAATCATCGCTGTTATATAAGTAGTTGGTATAAAGTGGTCTAATAGAACCATAAACAACTTGTTTAGCGGCTTCTCTGATTCTCCATTTAAATCTAGCAGTGGCCTTATTTTGGCCTGGATCTGAGTAGTTTGAGCTAGCAAGAATGAAGTTGCCACCCGCTCTTAATTGCTGATTAGCGTCTTGTAATGTACCGTTTTCTGTATAGTCGGTAATCATCATGCCATTGAATCCCCATTCATTACGGAGAACACCTTGACATAAGGCTTGAGAACCACCAGTCCAAATGGCGCCAACACGGTTGAAGGAAGACATAACTGCACAACCTTCGCCACGTTTAATAGATTCTTCGAATGGACGTAAGTAGATTTCTCTTAATGCTTGTTCAGTCATCCAAACGAATAAACCAACACGGTGATATTCAGTATCATTAGCGACAAAGTGTTTAATGAAACCATTTTTACCGCCATCAGATAAACCTTTAGTGACATTAGCTAAGCAGCGACCCGCTAAGAAACCATCTTCAGAATGGTATTCGGCATGTCTACCACCATATGGGTTACGGTGAATGTTACTAGCAGGACCATATAAGTAATCCTTACCACCTAAGGCCATATCTTTAGCTTCGGATAAACCGAATAAGTAAAGCATATTTTCATTCCATGTTTGGGCTTGTAAGCATGGATCTGGGTAGGCTGTTAAGTGTTTACCATCAACAGAGGCACCAACCATACAAGCACCTTCAGCATCAGCGTAGTCACTGTTATTACCTGATTTTAAACCTAATGATTTAAGACCTGGTCTAGAATAGCTTTGACCCGCAGGAATCTTTGCAGCGTCACTCCATTTTAATTGGTCTAATAAATCTTCCCACTCAGGAGCATCATAGTCCTCTGCTAATTTAAGACCTAATTCAGTAAGCTGGTTTTTATCATCAAGAACTGCTAAACCGTTATTAGCATCAAATGTTGGCTCATCAGTTCTCACGTCATTACCAAATACGTCAGTAGTGGCTTCATCCCATTCTTTTGCCATATTTGTGGAATAGGCTGTTGGCTTACTAGAATCATCACATGTGACTAAACCTGGGTTCCATGGTCTTGTGTGATTATATTCAGTCATTAATGGGGCAAATCCCGCTCTTGTTAAATATTCAATTGGTTCACCAATGGATTTACCATCGATTGAAACACCATCAATTGCTTCATCACCAGTGAATAATGGCTTAACTTCATGGCCTGTCTTATCATCTTCATCAACGTTAATAGTGTCAGATAAGCGATATGTGCATGAATTATTTGATGAACCTGGTCTTAAGTTATGGGCGTCTGTCAATGCTTTAATGACATAATCACCTTTATCTAATTCATAACCAGTATGTCCGTTATTATTTGCGTCATAGCAGTCAAATGACATGAATTCATGTGTATTAACTGGAATAGTATAGGTACGTGATTCTCCAGGTACTAAGACATCGGTCTTTTGGAAACCAACAAGTTTCACTGAAGACTTTTCAATACCACCATTTGTATATGGAGCGGTTAAGTATAATTCGACGACGTCTCTACCAGCGACTTCACCAGTATTTGTAACTTCAACGACGATATTTAATTCTTCATTAGCCTTGAAACTAGTGCCACCGACAGATTTCATATCCCATTTGAAGGTGGTGTAGCTTAAGCCATAACCAAATGGATAAGCCACTACGTTTTCATAACCATTATATGGATCAGAGTTCCAGAAGCCTTCTGCATCCGCGGTTTCAAACCATTTATAACCAACATAGATACCTTCATAATAGTCAGCAAAGATGGCATGACCATGACCAGCGTTATTATTACTATTGGCTAAGTTAGCGCCACTTGGGACGCCAGTATAGTAAGAACCTTCAGCGGCATTATTTGAATTACCTTCTTGTGACCAGAAACCAGTGGTGTAATAAGAAACGTTATAACGATGGTTCATTGGCCATGTATCAGCGGTTCTACCAGATGGATTAACTTCACCATAGAGAACTTGTGGAATAGCTCTATAACCGAAAGAACCAGTTGGACCAACGAGTAAGCAAGCATCTAAGCCTGGGATTTCTCTCATGAAGTCCATTTGCATAACGTTAGTGGAGTTAATAATCACGATGACATTTTCATAGTCTTGACCAACCGCTCTTAAGAGTTCTTCTTCTTCAAGAGTAATTTCAAGATAACCACGGTCAGGGTTTCTCCTGGTGTTTGACTTTTCATTATTAACTTGTTCGTGTGGTGGGTCTAAGTGTTCCCCACCGTATCTACCAATACAGACAATCGCTGTATTAGTGTCTGATTTTGCAGCGTTATATAGTTCTGCATAGTCAGAGTTATTTGCTAAGCTTGGGTTAGTTAAACGATAGATTGTATCGTAGTTAGATGAATAGGACTTTGTGTCTCTATTTCTTGGTGTGGCCCATTTCTCATAGTATTTGATGATTTCATCGTTGTAAGCAATGCCTCTTTCATCAAAAGCATCGATAATACCATACGCTCGACGATCACTCGTTGGCTTGTTACCATCTGCGCTACCAGAACCTGAGTTAGAAATGACCCACTCAACAGCATCATAACCAAAGACGTTAATATGTTTCACTTCTTTGCTAAGTGGTAACACATTGTTATCGTTTTTAGCTAATACGATACCTTCTTGTTCGATTTCAACTGCCAGCTTATCGCCCATGTTATTCTTCGCACCGTCAGTTTCAACCTTACATAACTCTCCAGAGATGAAACCTTCGTTAGGAGTAATAACAAGGTCGTTTGTCAGTTTCACACCAATAATCGCGCCAATTGTGAGCGCAGTAAAAGCACCTGCGACAATCAGCTTACGAATAAGGTGCGCCTTAAAAACAGAATTTTCCATATAAGGACTCCTTTATGTTATTTTAAGCACTTATAATTCTACCACTCACGAGCGTGTATATGTGTTCAAAAGTTTATTCACGTTCGCACGTGTTTACATATTTTTGAAAATGACACACATATATAGGCTTGATAATAAGAATATAAATTTTTTGTTGCGCATTTCTTTGATAGTGCTAAACTTATAGCCAAGTAAAATTATGAAAAGAGCATTTTATTACTTTTATAGCTACTATTATCCAAGAGGTAATCAATAATCTTGGCCTTTTAGCTATTAAGGTGTTATTGATTACAAGGACTTAATCAATGGCACTGGTAATAAAGAAAATGAATTATTAATTGGTGCCACACAGGACACCAATTTTTTATTTCATTAAGGAGGACAAATAAAATGAAAAAAGGAAAATTATTAACGCTCTTACCACTTATGCTTACACCATTTATGATGACAGGCTGTAACAATGACAGCACTGATATTGGTATTCTCCAATTCGGTGAATTCGCAGCCTTAGACGATGCTAGAGAAGGTTTTATTCAAGGCCTTAAAGATGCAGGATTCGGTGATTTAAAATTTGATATTCAAAACGCTAAAGCAACCGCTGCGACAAACTCTACATTAGCCAAAGGTATGGCAAGTAAAAAGCACAAACTCAATTTAGCGATTGCTACTCCATGTGCGACAGCCTTAAAAGCAGCACAAGAAAATATTGGTTCTACAACTCCATTATTATTCACTGCTGTTACAGATCCAGTTGGTGCGGGCTTATTAAAAGACAATAATGCTCCAGAAGGTTTTGTTACTGGTACAAGCGACCTTCAACCAGAAGAAGCATTAGGCAATCAAATTAAATTAACAAAGAAAATGATTCCAACCGCAAGTAAGTTAGGTATCTTCTACTGCGCTAATGAACAAAATTCACGTGTGCAAGCTGAAATGGCTTCAGAAGTTGCTAAAGCGGAAGGCTTGGAAGTTGTTACTAAAACATGTGTTGATCAATTTACCATTAAAACAAATATTGCTGAATTAGCTGCTGAAGTTGATGCTATTTGGATTCCAACTGATAACACAGTGGCCAGTAATATGGCAAAAGTCAAAGACGGTTTAGGACAAAATAAAACATTAGTCATCGTCGGTGAAGAAGGTATGCTTGATGGTGGTCAAGTGACTGTTTCTATCTCCTACTATGATTTAGGACTTAAAACCGCTGAATTAGCGGCTAAAATTTTAAAAGGTACCGCTGTTAAAGATGTTCCTGTCTTCTTCAACACTGCAGATACATGTTCCTACACATTTAATAAAGCAAATTTAGAAGCCGCCGGCTTCAAAGCAGAAGATTTACCATCCGAATTCCCATGGAAAGAAGCTAAATAAACATGGATATTACTGAGCTAATACGTTTGACATTAAGCATGGGTCTTCCATGCTGTCTATTGGCCCTTGGTGTATTCTTAACATTCAGGATACTCGATTTCGCTGATATGACCGCTGAAGGAAGTTTATTAATTGGTGGGGCAGCTTGCGCTTTGATGATTACTAAAAACGTTCCTCCAATAATAGCGACATTTGTCGGTATGCTTGCCGGTGGTGTATGTGGTTTTATTACTGGATTTTTAAATCGAGTGCTTAAAATACCTAAGCTATTAAGTGGTATTATCACCATGACTGCATCTGGTTCTATTGCCTTGTTATTATTTGGTTTAGCCAATGGTAGAATCTTTGCTTCGGAAATTAACGGTATTGATAACTCTAAAACAATATTTGGTTTCTTAAATCCAAAGATATTCCATGGTTGGCAACAAATCATGGTGGTTGCGGTTATTGTCGCTATTGTCTTAGCGGTTGCCTATTTCTTCTTTGGTACTGAATATGGTATGGCCATACGTGCTACTGGTATCAATGAGAAAATGGCCAAATCTCAAGGCATTAATACTACAATTACCACAATTATATGTGTTTCCATTAGTAACGCTTTAATCGGCTTAGCGGGCGCTCTTATTGCCCAAATCGATAGTGGTATGAATGCTCAAGGTGCCACCGGTTATCTTGTTGTCGGTTTAGCGAGTATTCTTATAGGCGAAACACTATTTGGTAAGAGATCATTTAAAAACTCTCTTATATCCATTAGTTTAGGTTCGATACTATACTTCGCTATCATCATGCTTGCGACTCAAGTATTCAAGATGCCAACAGACTTAACTAAATTACTATATGCTATCTTAATTGCTTTAGCGCTTTGCTTACCAATGATTAAGCAAGCAATATTAAAGCTATTCACCAAAAAGAAAAAGGAGGCTGAATAACTATGTTAGAGTTAAGAAACGTTACTAAAACATTCAACCTCACTGGTAATAAAGAAGACTTACGAGTGGCCTTAGACCATGTTAATTTACAAATCGAAAGCGGTGAATTCGTCACTATCATCGGTAGTAATGGATCTGGTAAAAGTACCACGATGAATATCCTTACTGGTGTTTTAAAACCAGATTCAGGACAAGTCTTATTAAATAATGTTGATATCACTAAGATGGATGAACATCAACGCGCTGCTTATTTCGGTCACGTTTTCCAAGATCCAATGATGGGTACATGTGGTGAAATGTCCGTTATTGAAAACTTGGAAATCGCCTATCGTCGTGGTAGAAAGCATTCTCCATTCTTATGGGGCTTTAGAAAATCTCATAAAAAAGAATTCATTCGTGAATTAAAGAGATTTGATTTGGGCTTGGAAGATCGACTTAATCAAAAAGTTGGTGTTATGAGTGGTGGTCAAAGACAAGCCTTAACATTGTTAATGGCCACAATGCGTAATAAACCAACACATAAGACAGTTAAGAAAGACTACATCACATTCTGTGAAAAAGACCACGAAGTTGCTAGAAAAGAATTTGAAAGCGTCTATAAACCAGCGCTCGCGGAATATAAAACTAATAAGTCCTCTATTAGAAAAGATAAATCCTTATCCTTTAAAGAAAAACGCGAAGCACTAGCAAAAGCTTATGATGAATTTGATAAAAAGATTCGTCAATTTGACTTAACAAAACAAATTCTTTTATTAGATGAACATACTGCTGCTCTTGATCCAAAGACAGCGAAAAAGGTTTTGGAATTAACAGATAAAATCGTTAAAGAAAACCAAATGACAACATTAATGATTACCCACAACATGAAAGATGCTTTAACGTATGGCAATAGATTAATCATGTTCCACACTGGCCATATCATTTTTGATGTCAGAGGTGAAGAAAAAGCAAAACTCACCGTTGAAGATTTATTAAAAAAATTCGATGAAGCGGACAAAAAAGCGATAGAAATGTAATATAAACCACGTTACACGTGTATCATTTTTCTCGTAATGTAGACATTGAGAATATTTTTGATAAAATATAGGCGTTATGAAAATTGCTATATCTGTCGAATCTCCTGTCGACCTCTCTAAAGAATTAATTAAACAATACAATCTTGAAATGATTCCATTCACTGTCTTATTAGGTGAAACAGCCTATAAAGATGGAGATATCACATCTCAAGACATCTTTGACTTCGTGGCCAAAGAAAAGATCTTGCCAAAGACAAGCGCTATTAATGATTTCCAATATCGTGAGTATTTCGATAATTTAAAGGCTAAAGGATATGATGCGATTATCCATATCTCATTAAGTTCTGAAATCTCATCATCATTTTCTCACGCTGAACTAGCCGCCACTAAATACGATAACGTTTACGTCATTGACTCAAGAAGCTTATCCACTGGTATTGCCTTACTTGCCATCTATGCTTGCAAGTTAAGAGACAAAGGTTATAAACCACAAGAAATCGTGGAGAAAGTTAAGGCCCGTATCCCTTATGTTCAAGCAAGTTTCGTTATTCAAACCCTTGAATACTTACATAAAGGTGGTAGATGTTCTGGCTTATTACGCTTTGGTGCTACAATCTTAAGAATCAAACCACAAATCATCGTTAGTGATGGTAAAATGGCACCTGCTAAAAAGTACATTGGCCGTAAAACTCAAGTTATCAATGGCTATTGTAAAGACACCTTAGAACAATTCGCAAATCCTGACTTATCAGTAGCGTTTGTGACTCATACACAAGCCACACCTGAAATGGTCGCTGTGGCGATTGACGCTCTTAAGGAAAGAGGATTTAAAACCATCTATGAAACTAATGCCGGTGCAACAATCACCAGCCACTGTGGTCCACAAACACTAGGCATCCTCTTCATCAATGATGGGGGAACAGAAGACTAAGAAAAAAACTGGTTCAAGCCAGTTTTTCTTTCTATTTCTTTCTATTTCTTCTAAATAGATACCAAATGATTTCTAATACTTCTAATGGGATAGCCGCAATGAACAATAATGGAAGTGGCAAGTTCATAACCACTAAGAATGTTAAGAAGAGAGATAACGCAGCAGTCCAGATAATAATGGAAGCAGCGATCATTCTTAAGAATCTATTGTGATAGATGAATTCCCAAACGAGAAGAATAATACCAGTTGTTAATGTGCCATATATGAATGTTAACCAAGATTCAAATGGTGCATCTTGAGCGAATCTACTTAATAAAGTATTTAATAAGAAGAATGTAAGAACAGTCACTAACCAGTTAATACCAATAGATAATAACTTTAAGTATGTTTGTTTTCTTTTCTTATTTTGACTAACCTTAACGGCTTTATGTTCACTTTGATAGAAGTCATCAACAGTGATGCCATAGAAATCCGCGAGTGATTTCAAAACAAAAATATCAGGGAAGCCTTCGCCTCTTTCCCATTTAGAAACAGACTTATCGGAATAATTAAATTTATCCGCGAGCTCTAATTGGGTGAGACCGCTAGCCTTACGATAGTAAGCGAGATTTTTCGCTAATAGTTCTTGTTGGTTAGTAATATCGTTTTCCATAAATCGTTAATGATTTTATTAAATATTTGTCCAAAAGGCAAATAATAGGGGCAAAAGTCTTTTCAAATTACTCTTTTTGTTTCAAGAATTGCTTGAGGAAGAGAATAGTTCTGCGATTAATAACTGACATAGAATAAAGCTTATTGACATCAGCGTTAGCTTTCTTGATCATATCCGCTCTATTTTCTTTGCTTAAAGCAAGACCTACTTTAAGACCTTTTAATAAGTCATAGATTTCACAATCCTCAACCCATATAGCGTCATCTTTAAATGACTTCATAAATTGACGGTTTCTAACGGAAACCACAATTGAATTGCTATTAAAATAATCCACTAAGTTAGCGGGAACATAATATCTATCAAAGTCTTCAGTAAATGGTAACGGATTAACATTTAATAATGAGTGGCTCGCTAAGGAGATAACTTCATCGCTTGGAATGTTTCCAAGATTGATAACGTTTTGATTATTGTGGATGACTTTAATAAGTGTTTCGTTATCTGGATAATAGCCAGAAATAATTAATTTAAGTTTTGGATTATCTAATTCTCTAAAGGCGAGAATGAGCTGCACAATACCATGGTTTGGTTCTAAAGAACCATTAAAGAATATATAATCACCATATTCGTTTTCTTTATTTATAACGACGTTATCATCTAAAACACCCTCAAATGATAAATTAGCCCTGTTATAGGTGTTATATAAAGTATTTAAACCTTGAGTTAAGGTAATATAGCCAGATAAGTTTTCCGCGAGACTTAATATCGAAGTAGCGTAGCTCTTACCAGTATTATGAATACTACTTGGTGTGTTATTACAAACACCAATAATTGGAAGATTATACTTTTTAGCGAACTTCGTAGAATTTCTTAAGACATTTGGATTAAGTGTATCAGTAATGATAATGCAGTCCTTAAGATTCGTCTTACTTAAGATTTTGTTGCACTGTTTTGTGACTGTTGAATAACGTAAAAGTTTATTTCTTTTGATTTCCAAATAGTGCCAAGTGATTTTGCCTTCTTGTTTGGTTTCAGCATCTAGTTTCTTAAGTTTGCAATATCTTCTAGAAAAAGGACGCATTGAGAAGACTTCCACTTCGTGGGTCAACGCTAAAGAACGGATAAAACGATTATGAAGATTTTGAATAGATGCATTTAAAGAAGAGTCCCACATCTTAGAGAAGGACACGTAGTCTTCTTTTTTACACGCTGTTGTGAAATAGATAATTCTCATATATCGTTATCTGTTTGGCACCGCCAAACACGCCTACATTATAGTGTTTTATCTTCCAAAATCATATAGTAATGTTAAAATTGAAGCATGGAAAAAGCACCTAAAACATGGAATGAGTTTTTTAAAAAACTCCAAAATGAAGAATTCTGTTTAAAGCTCAATGACTTTCTTAACAAAGAATATCGTGATTATACCTGCTACCCTCCAAGGGAGTTATTATTTAATGCTTTTAGATTAACTCCATTAGATAAAGTCAAAGTCGTAATAGTGGGTCAAGATCCTTATCATGAACCAGGTCAAGCGATGGGTTTATCCTTTTCTGTGCCTAAAGGAATTAAGGTTCCTCCATCATTAGTGAACATCTATAAAGAGATTGCTCAAGAGTATAATTGCAAGATGGATTTCTCGTCTGGTGACTTAACCTATTTAGCAAAACAAGGAGTGCTTCTATTAAACTCCATTCTTTCCGTTAGAGCACATCAAGCGATGAGCCATGACACAAACGAATATAAGATGTTTTTAGCTAGAGTTTTAGAAGTCTTAGATAAACAAACCACCCCAATAGTTTTCTTATTGTGGGGTGGTCCTGCGAGAAAATTAAAGGGCTATTTGCATAACCCTTCACATTTGATATTAGAATGCATCCACCCATCGCCTCTTGCGGCAAATCATGGGGGATGGTTCGGAAATAATCACTTCACCGAGGCAAATAGGTATCTTAGGGAGCACGGCCTCAGCGAAATAAATTGGTTAAATAATTGATTCGTTATTTTTCTTTCTTTTAATAATAGCAAGAATCAATAACGCAATTGATGTAAGCATCACTACTCCACCAATAGCAAACCAGATCCAATAAAGAGTTGGATCTTTTCCTTTTCTAATAACTTTCATTAACCTATAAAGACCAAAGACAAATGTAGATGTTGTAATCGCGCTTAAAGCGCCAGTATAGGTGACAAAAGAGAAATCATTTTTGAAAGTTTTGATCAAGGAAATAACACCTAAGACAACTAAGAATGCACCCATGACAAAGAGAATCATACTGTCTGGGTCAAAGTCATATTCAAAGCTGCCACCATAGTCTTCAAAGTAGAAACTCTTAATGTATCTAACAAGGAAAAAGATAAAGAAGAATAAACCAGTGGACACTGTTAAGAATGAAACAATCATCGGACCAGTGGTGTTGGTTTCTTTTTCAGAATCAATAAATGTACTTCTAGTAGCAAGAATCTTAGGGGCAAATAATTGAATAATGATTAATAAAGCCGCAGTTAAGATGATGGATGGACCAATAAATGCAATGTTATAAATAAATGAATATAACCAAGGTTGCATTTCATTTAATCCCCAGGCAAAGTCTGCTTGGTTAGCCCAGAAGAAGATGCCTGCTAAATAGTGAGATAAGAATTTCATTAAACCGCCAATTACTGTACCAAGTATAAGCACGGCTATTTTCTTATCTATACTTTTGGCTCTATCGTAAAGTGGCTTTGTTAAAGCCGCAAGTGCTACAAAAGCGTAAGGAAAGATGTAGTCCAAGAATAATTGGAATACGTTAACAATGTAGGCGTTTGATGCAATATCAAGTAAGCCCATGATTAAGCCGGTGACTAAGGCTGGAATTAAACCACGACGATAAGCAATAATTAAAACCGCAATCATCGCAAAGCCAATTGAGCCACCATTTGGAAAGACACCTTTAAAGATGATGCCTTGTAATTCGTCAAAGACGAATCCTAACGCGGCAAAAATACCAACTTCAGAAATGGTACGTACCGCAGTTGTGGTGTTTTTCATAAACACACTCCTCCTAAATAAAAACCCTCAAACTAGTCGAGGGGGAAACGTTTCAATTAAAAAAGTTCCCTCCGCTAGAATTACCTAGATCAGGTACGGTCGATCCCAAGAAGGATCCTCTCAGCCGAATTTCGTTCAGCTCCCACCAAAAATAATAAACTTTTGTTTAACTATTGCAAATGATTTTTCTATTCATCCATATATAAACAAGTAACAATTTTATTGTTGTTATGTTATAGTTATATCAGTTTTGGAGGTACACCATGGAAAACGAAGATATCAAGACTATTGATGAACAACAAGAAGAGCCAAAAATCGAAGAGCCAAAACTCGATGAAGAAGCTCCAAAAGAAGATAAGCCATACAATGTGGCGATTGAAGAAGCTAGAAAAGAACTCTTCACTTCTTATTCAAGAACAAGAAAAATTAGTAACATCATCATGTTCGTTGTTTTAGCAGCCATCGTGGGCATTATGTTCTTAATCATGAATAACAACCCAGTCCTTAAATATATTGGCTTTGGTTGTGGTGGCGCTTTAATCGTCGGCATGATTGTTTATTACCTTTTAACAAGAAAGAAATTCCCAAACAAAACAAAAGATTATATCTCTTTCTTCGCTAATAAAATAAGAGAAAGAATGTTTGGTGATAAACCTTATGAAAATATCACTTGCGATGAATCCGAAAAATTCGCTTTAGCGGATTTCGTCGGTGATGGTGTTTATAAAGAAGCCTCAGGCATCAATTCAAGAAACATCATCAGAGGTGAATATAAAGGTCATCACTTCACCTATAGTGAATTGGCCTTATTAAGACCATCCACAAGAAAACAACAAGTTCCACCTTTATTCGTTGGCAAATACGTCACCCTTCCAAATGACTTAGAATTTGAAGGTCGTTTTGTCATCGTCATGCAAAATGAAAAACAACCATACGACTTACCAAACGATATCGATGACTTAAAAGTCTTAGAAGAAAAAGATGGCGTTATCGTTTATGGTCCAGAAGGTGCGGATATCCGCAAAGTCCTTAAGGGCACATTCTTAAGTGATCTTCGTAAGATCAAAATCGAAGGCCGTTTATTCAATGTTAACGTTGTTGTTTGGGGCGGTCATTCCGCAGCTTATTTAAGTTATGATGACGCCATTATGGCGGTTCCATTCGATAAACCATTTGATACTGCTGGTTTTGAACAATCCTTTAAGGATGTTGACGCCATCATTAAATTATTAGCAGGAGAATAAAAATGTCTTCAGTCGGACGTTGGTATAGTATCCGTTGCTATAAACATAACGGTGCCTTACATCGCGTTTGGGATCGTGGTTTAGTCTTGGAAAATACCGAAGACTATTTAGTTATTGCCACGAAGAAAGCTAAAGTTATCGAGGCTAATGGTCGTTGCTGGTTTACTAAAGAACCAGCCGTTACCATTTTTTCAAAGAAAGAATGGTGGAATGTTATTTGTATGCTTAAAAAAGATGGTGTTTGCTATTACTGCAACATCGCTTCTCCAAGCATCATAGATAAAGACGCAATCAAATACATTGATTATGATTTAGACGCTAAGTTATTCCACGACAATGAAATAAGAGTTTTAGATGAGAAAGAATATCTCCATCACAAAAACACTTATCAATATAGCGATGAACTCGATGCAGTTCTAAAGAACCAAACAAAAATCATCGTTGAAAGAATGAGGAATCGTGAATTCCCATTCAATGACGAACTAATTAACCGTTACTTCAATCAGTATCTAGAAAGTACGAAGAAGGAATAAAATGGAACATCAATTAATCACTTATAGTGCCGAAGAGACAATGAATCTTGGGCAGAAATTTGTTGCCCTTGCAAAACCTGGTTCAACATTCTGTTTAACCGGTGATTTAGGCGCGGGTAAAACGACCTTAGTGAGAGGTATTGCGAGAGCCTTAAATATTAAAAGTGTTGTCCAATCTCCAACATTTAATATTATGAAAGTCTACTTTGATGGAGATCGTCCTTTAATCCATATCGATGCTTATCGTCTCGCAGATGTTAACACTGATATTGGCTTAGATGAATACATTGGTTATGAAACAGGTATCACTGTGATTGAGTGGCCTGAATTCATTAAGGATTTGATTCCAGAAAATGCGATAGAAGTGAATATTAGACACGCTGAAGGTGATACAAGAAATATCACAATCACAAGTGATGATAAAGACTTTATGGAGGGACTTAAATAATGGTCACAGTTCTTTTAGATTCCTCAAATACAAACCTTTCAGTTGGTATTGCTAAAGACAATATCCTTTTAGACTACATTTCCTATGAAGCTTGGCAAAGACAATCAGAATATATGATTGTGGAACTTAATAAGCTTTTAGAGAAACACAATATCAAAAAAGAAGACATCACCGATGTCATGGTCGCTAAAGGACCAGGCTCATATACAGGCGTAAGAATTGCCATTACAATCGCTAAAACAATTGCGGTAGCATTAAACGCTAAGTTATATGCTGTCAGATCCTTAAGAGTGGAGAAAAACGGTGACGTTCCTTCTATTTGCCTTATTAACGCTAGAAGTAATCGTTCTTACGTTGGCGTTTATCAAGGCCAAGAAATCTTATTGAATGATTGCATTATGAAAAACGATGAAGTCATGAAATATATAGCGGATCATCCAGACTACAGTGTCTGTGGTGACACTAAATACCTTAATGTTGAAGGTATTGCTTCTAACACCATGAAAGAGATGTTAGATTTAAAAGATTCATTAGAATCTATTAACCCACTTTCATTAAAGCCAGTGTACATGAAGGACTAAGATGCAAAACTTATTTGTGAACATTAGAGAAGCTAAATTAGACGATTTAAAAGTAATCATGCAAATCGAGCAATTATGCTTTCCTCATGGTGCTTGGAAAGAGGAAAATATCCTCTATGAATTAAAAGAAAATCCAGTAGCCCATTTTTGGGTTATTGAACTCTCAATTAATAACGAAGATGGTTATCAAGTAGTCGGTTTCTGTGACTATTGGGAAACCTTCGACAGTGCGACAATCTGCCAAATCGCTGTTCACCCATATTTACAAAGAAAACAATTGGGTTCAGCAATGATGGATGAAATCTATAACGATTGTTACGCTAAAAAGATTAGAACTCTCACCCTAGAAGTGAGAACCACTAACGAAAAAGCTATTAACTTCTATAAGAAGCATGGCTTTAAAACAGAAACAACAAAACCGCATTATTACGATAATGGTGATGATGCGTATTATATGATTTTGGAAGTGAAATAATATGGCATTAATATTAGCAATTGAATCAAGTTGTGACGAAACAAGTGTAGCGATTACTAGAGATGGTAAACTCCTTTCTAATGTCATCAATACACAAATTGAAGTCCATCAAAAATATGGTGGTGTGATGCCTGAAATAGCATCTAGACTCCACTGTGAAAATATTTCTTTAGTGCTTAAAGAAGCTTTAGAAAAAGCTGATGTTAAATTAGAAGACATTGATGCTTTTGCTGTGACTAGAGGCCCAGGTTTAATTGGCGCTCTTCACGTAGGCATGCAATGCGCTAAAACATTAGCGATGCTCTATAAGAAACCATTAATCCCAGTCCATCACTTAGCAGGACATATCTACGCTAATGAATTTAATGAAGAACTTAAGTTCCCATTATTAGCGGTCGTTGTCAGTGGTGGTAACTCTGAACTCGTCATTATGAAAGACCATATGAATTTTGAAATCATTGGTGAAACAAGAGATGACGCGATTGGTGAATGTTACGATAAAGTAGCGAGAGTCTTAGGTTTACCTTATCCAGGTGGCATTCCAATTGATAAGTTGGCTAAAGAAGGTGAACACACATATCATTTACCAACACCACTCAGTGGTGAACATACTTACGATATGTCCTTCTCTGGTCTAAAGACCAATGTTATTAATTTAGTTCATAATCTAGAGCAAAAAGGCGAAAAAATCAGAGTAGCGGACATGTGCCGCAGCTTCCAAGATGTCGCTGTTGGTATGGTTATTTCTAGAGCAGTCAAAGCCATCCAAGAATATGACGTTAAACAAGTCGTTTTAGCGGGTGGTGTTTCCGCTAACTCATACTTAAGAAGTGAAATGGTGAAAGAGTGTGAAAAACTTAATGTCCATATCATCATTCCACCAATGTGGTGCTGCACTGATAATGCCGCGATGATTGCAAAAGTCGCTGAGCATTTATACGATATGAAAGTCTTTGC
>Ga0256407_10006681_pt1 | contig 17712 bp, 12 predicted proteins | sample RumenRJG_04DNA_FD_193489 | JGI IMG/M metagenome (GOLD analysis project Ga0256407, IMG submission 193489) | Bovine rumen microbial communities from Lethbridge, Alberta, Canada - RJG_04 | ecosystem: Host-associated > Mammals > Digestive system > Stomach > Rumen | place: Canada: Alberta...
AAAGATTAGATAGCTTACTTGATATGTTAGAGGATTTATTATAATAACAAACGCTTCCATAAAATTTCTTTATAATTTTAACCTTGAATGTATGTATAGTTTGTGATATTATAATGTCAATAAGCTTTAAGATAGTCCAGAGAGGCTAACAAGATATAGGTTAATATTAAGGGATTACTTTATGTTGATTACTAGTTGTCTAGTCTTTTTGGGTTAGACAACTATTTTTTTTGAGGTGAAATCATGAGAGGTTTATTTACATTAAAAGATTTATCAACAGATAAAATTAAAGAGCTTATCCGCTATGCAGAAAAGCTAAAGAAGGGTTTCCGTATTCAATATCCTGATAAGAAGATCGTGACTATGTTTTTTGAAAACTCAACAAGAACACATTATTCCTTCCAGGTAGCATTAATGAATTTAGGAATTTCCGTTATTGATTTCGATACGAAGGAATCTTCCATCAATAAGGGTGAAAGCCTTTATGATACAGTTCGTACATTTGAAGCACTTGGTGTCGATGGAGTTATTATTCGTCACTCTAAGGATGATTATTATAAAGACCTTGAGACAATTCGTATTCCTATTTTTAATGGTGGAGATGGTAAGGCTAACCATCCAACACAGTCTTTACTTGACTTGATGACCATTCATGAGGAATTCGGAAAGTTTGAAGGTCTTAAATGCTGTATAATGGGTGATATTTCTCATTCAAGAGTTGCACACTCGAATATCGAGGTAATGCAAAGGCTTGGTATGGAGGTATATATTTCAGGCCCAGAGGAATTTAATGATCACAGTGCGAAATGGATTCCTGTAGATGAGGCATGTAAGACAATGGATGTCATCATGCTACTAAGGATTCAATTTGAGCGTCACCAAGAAAAAATGGGTATGAGCAAGGAAGAATACCACCAAAGATATGGTATGACAGAAGAGAGAATGAAGATGATGAAGGATCATGCAATCATTATGCATCCAGCCCCAATCAATAGAGGAGTTGAGATTGCAGATAGTGTTGCAGAATGTGAAAAATCTAGAATCTATAAGCAAATGACCAATGGAGTTTATATCCGTATGGCCGTCATTTCAGATGCATTGGATGGTAATTTATGATATTAATTAAGAACGGTTTAATCATTGAAGATAATAAATTAATAAAAAAGGATATTCTAATCCATAATGAAGAGATTATCGATATAGAGGATGAAATTAATATGGATTGTGAGTCAATCGATTGCAAGGGCCTTCTAGTAATGCCTGGTGCGATTGATGTACATGTTCATTTTAGAGAGCCAGGCTTTACAGATAAGGAAACCATCAAAACGGGTTGCTTATCTGCAGCTAAGGGTGGAGTTACAACGGTAATGCCAATGCCTAATTTAAACCCTTGTCCAGATTGCTATAAAAATTTAAAGCTTGAGCTTGATATAATCTCTCGTGATGCCTGTGTTCATTGCTATCCCTATGGTGCTGTATCCGTAGGTGAAAACCAGCTTGAGGCATCTAAGGTTGAAGAAATCCATGATTTGGTTTATGCCATTTCTGATGATGGTAAGGGTGTAAATAATATCTCCTTGCTAGAGGATGTTATGCGTATGGCTAAGAAATATGATTTAGTGATTGCATCTCACGCTGAAGATAGTGTAGATGGCTATTTACCACAGGGTGAATATGTAGCTGTAAGAAGAGAAATTGAGCTTGCAAAGAAAATAGGCTGTAGATATCATTTCTGCCATATGTCTACGAAAGAATCCTTTGAGGCAATAAGAAAGGCAAGAAGTGAAGGATATACAAATATTACCTGTGAGGTTACACCACATCATTTAGTTTTAAATGAGGAAATGATTAAGGATGGTAATTATAAGATGAATCCTCCACTAAGAAGTGAAGAGAATCGTAAAGCTACCATTGAAGCACTACTAGATGGTACAGCACAAATGATTGCTTCTGACCATGCACCTCATACAGAAGAGGAAAAGAAAAGAGAATATAATAAATGTCCAAATGGTATTATAGGCCTTGAAACTATGGTACCTATCATATATACAGAATTTGTGAAAACTGGTAAAATATCCCTAAATCGATTCTTAGACCTTATGGTCTATAATCCAATTTCGGTATTCCATTTACCAAAAAGGGGTTTAAAGAAGGGATATGTTGCAGATCTTGCTATCTTAGATATTGAAAATCCTCATACCTATACAAAGGATGAGATATTATCTAAGGGTAAAAATAGTCCATTTATCGGAAAAACATATTATGGTTTTCCTAAATATACATTTGTAAATGGTAAATTAGTTTATAAGCGCTAAGGAGAAATTATTATGAACAATAGAAAGCTAGTTTTAGAAAACGGAATGGTTTTTGAGGGCGAGGGCTTTGGTTCTTTTAAGGAGAAGCTTGCAGAAATCGTATTTAATACATCTGTCGTTGGCTACCAAGAAATATTATCTGACCCATCCTACTGTGGACAGATAGTAGTTATGACCTACCCTCTCATTGGTAATTATGGTTTAACAGACGATGATTATGAATCTAAAAATATATATATGTCAGGATTCGTTGTACATGAATACAACGACATACCTTCAAATTTCCGTTTCACAAGAACCCTAGGAGAGGTAATGGAAGAGGCTGGGGCTTGCGGTATTAGTGGTGTAGATACAAGAGAAATCGTAAGATTGATTCGTGATAATGGCTCTATGAAGGCTTTAATTTGTGATATTGATAAGCCATACGAGGAATGTATGGAAATGATTAGAAATTATGAATATCCAACGAATCAGGTACAAACCGTTTCTACAAAGAAGGTTTGGTATTCTAGAACTCCAAACCCAAAGAATACTGTTGTTTGTGTCGATTGTGGAGTAAAGCTTAATATTATTCGTAAGCTTAATCAGGCTGGATGTAATGTTGTTGTCGTTCCATATAATACAACAAAGGAAGAAATATTAAGATATAAGCCAGATGGATTATTCCTATCCAATGGTCCTGGAGATCCAGAAAATGTTACTCCAGTTATTAATCTTGTAAAAGAGATGAAGGGTGTTGTACCTATTTTAGGTATTTGTCTTGGACATCAAATGATTGGTCTTGCCTATGGTGCAAAGACCTATAAAATGAAATTCGGTCATAGAGGTGGAAACCACCCTGTAAAGAATTTAGATACCGATAAGGTTGAGATAACCTCTCAAAACCATTCCTTCGCTATCGATATTAAATCCTTAGAAGGAACAGGCTTAAGATTAACTCATATTAATTTATTAGATAATGAAGCAGAGGGTATGATGGATGATAAGAATGGCGTAATTGCTGTACAATATCACCCAGAATCTGCTGCAGGTCCTGAGGATAGTGAATATATCTTCAATCGTTTCATGGATCTTATGAAAAAGGGAGGGGATTTCAATGCCAAGAAGAACAGATATTAAAAAGGTAATGGTTATTGGTTCAGGCCCAATCGTCATTGGTCAGGGTGCTGAATTCGATTATGCAGGAACACAGGCCTGTCTTGCCTTAAAGGAAGAGGGCTATGAGGTAGTACTTGTAAATTCAAATCCTGCAACCATTATGACCGATACAAAAATTGCAGATAAGGTTTATATGGAACCGCTAGATTTGGAAAATGTAGCTAAAATTATCCGTTATGAGCGTCCGGATGGATTAATTTGTTCTATCGGTGGACAAACCGGCTTAAACTTAGGTATGCAGCTTGCAAGAAAGGGTATTTTAGATGAATGTCAGGTAGAATTACTTGGTACCTCTGCAAGTGCTATTGAAAGGGCTGAGGATAGAGAATTATTTAAAGAGCTATGTGAAGAAATTGGGGAACCAATTTTGGAATCCTATACAGCAACAAATCTAGATGAGGTAGTTTCTGCAGCAAATAAGATTGGCTACCCAATTATTTTAAGACCAGCCTTCACCTTGGGTGGTACTGGTGGAGGATTTGCAGATAATGAAGAGGAATTAATTCCTCTTGCAAAGAATGCACTTAAATTATCACCTGTATCTCAGGTTTTAGTTGAAAAGTCCATTAAGGGCTTTAAGGAAATTGAGTATGAGGTATTAAGAGATAAGAACGATACCGCAATTGTTGTATGTAATATGGAAAATGTAGACCCTGTTGGTATTCATACAGGAGATTCTATCGTTGTTGCTCCATCACAAACCTTAACAAATAAGGAATATCAAATGCTTAGAAATTCTTCCTTAAAGATTATTCGTGCACTTGGTATTGAGGGTGGATGTAATGTACAGTTCTCTTTAGATCCATATTCCTTCCAATATTATGTAATTGAGGTAAACCCAAGAGTTTCTCGTTCATCAGCACTTGCATCTAAGGCATCTGGTTATCCTATTGCTAGAGTTTCTGCAAAGATTGCCTGCGGCTTAAGATTAGATGAAATTCATATCGCCAATACCTTGGCATCCTTTGAGCCTACACTTGACTATGTAGTTACAAAGATTCCAAGATTCCCATTCGATAAATTTGCATCTGCAAACAGAAGCCTATCTACTCAGATGAAGGCTACAGGTGAGGTAATGAGTATCGGTAGAAATATCGAGGAATCCTTACTAAAGGCAATTCGTTCTTTGGAAAATAAGGTAGACCATATTGAGCTTCAATCCTTAAAGCAATTATCCTTAGATCAAATTTTAGATTTAATTAAACTACATACAGATGAAAGAATATATGCTATTGGAGAAGCATTCCGTAAGGGTGCAACCATCGATGATATTTATTTCATTACAAAGATTGATAGATATTTCCTAGAAAAATATTATCATATCGTAGAATTAGAGGATGTTATAAAGGCTAAGCCATTTGATTTAGATACTATGAAAATGGCAAAGAAATATGGCTTTAGTGATTCTTATTTAGCAAGAGCTTGGAATTCTACATACCAAGAGGTATATAAATATAGAAAAAAGAATAACATTTATCCAGTTTATAAAATGATTGATACATGTGCATCTGAATTCTCAAGCTATATTCCATATTTCTATTCTACATATGAGCATGAAAATGAATCTATTAGAAGCAACAAGAAGAAGATTGTTGTATTAGGCTCTGGTCCAATTCGTATTGGTCAGGGTGTAGAATTTGACTACACTACCGTTCATGCGATTTGGGGTATTCAGGAAGCTGGCTATGAAGCTATTATTATCAATAATAACCCAGAAACAGTATCTACAGATTATACCGTTTCCGATAAATTATATTTTGAACCATTAACATTTGAGGATGTTATGAATATTATTGATTTTGAAAAGCCTGAGGGAGTTATTGTTGCCCTAGGTGGTCAAACTGCAATCAACTTAGCAGATAAGCTTGACCAGGCAGGCGTTAAAATCTTTGGTTCAAGTGCTAAAGCAATTGATACGGCTGAGGATAGAGATTTATTTGAAATTGCAATGCAGGAAATTAATATTCCAATGCCAAAGGGCTATGGTGTATTCTCTGTTGATGAGGCAGTAAAGGCTGCAAATGAAATTGGTTACCCTGTTTTAGTTCGTCCATCCTTCGTATTAGGTGGTAGAATGATGCATATTGTATATGATGAAAGTGTATTAAGAAGTAAGGTAGCTGAGGCTGTAGCGTTTGATAATGAGCATCCTATCTTAGTTGATAAGTATGTTTCTGGTCAGGAATGCGAAGTAGATGCAGTATGTGATGGAGAGGATGTATTCATCCCAGGTATTATGGAGCATATTGAGCGTACAGGTGTACACTCTGGTGACTCTATGAGTGTTTATCCTCCATATTCTCTAAATGAAGAGGTAAAGAAAACAATTATCGATTATACCTGCCGTATTGGTAGAAAGCTAAATATGGTTGGTTTATATAATATTCAGTTTATTGTAGATAAGAATAATTATGTATCTATTATTGAGGTTAACCCAAGATCAAGTAGAACTGTACCATTCCTAGCAAAGTCTACCGGTGTACCTATTGCAAATATTGCAACAAAGGTAATGCTTGGTGCTAAGCTTAAGGATTTAGGCTATGTTGGACTTGCCAAAAAGAGAAAGAGATGGTATGTAAAGACTCCAACCTTCTCCTTCACAAAGCTTGCAGGGCTTGATGTTGTATTATCTCCTGAGATGAAATCTACAGGTGAGGCCATCGGTTATGATTATTCCTTAAATCGTGCACTTTATAAATCCCTTAAGGCATCTGGTACAAGAGTTGCAAACTACGGTACAATTCTTGCAACAGTATCTGACCAGGATAAGGAAGCTGCATTACCACTAATTAAGAGATTCTATAATTTAGGATTTAATATTGAAGCAACCTCAGGTACTGCAAGATTCTTAAAGCAGCATGATATTAAAACAAGAGTAAGAAAGAAGCTATCTCAGGGTTCTGAAGAAATCTTGGACTCTATTAAGAAGGGCTATGTAACCTATGTCATCAATACAGCAACAGAGGGTGTAAATACAAACGAGGATGGTAAGATCATTCGTAGAGCTGCCATCGATAATAATGTAGCTGTATTCACATGCTTAGATACAGTAAGAGTATTACTGGATGTATTAGAAGAAATAACTATGGGAGTTTCTGTAATCGATAAGGAGGATTAATCCTATGAAAAATGTTATTCTTAAGATTGCTGGAAATGTCAAGGTAGGTAAGGATTTATACCTAATGCGACTTGAAGGCGATACGAAGGAAATAAAAAATCCTGGAGAATTTATTAATATATTACTTCCAGGACATTACCTAAGAAGACCTATTTCTGTTTGTGATTTTGATATCGATCATGTAGATATCCTATTTAAGGTTTTAGGTCATGGTACAAAGGAAATGGCAGATTACGAGGTTGGTAAAACTCTAGATTGCTTAATTGGGCTAGGTAATGGCTTTACACTATATGAAGATAAAAAGCCACTACTTATTGGTGGTGGAATTGGAATTGCCCCACTCATTGGTCTTGCAAAAAGATTCAATGAAATGGGAATTAAGCCAAAGCTTGTATATGGTGCAAGAAGTAAGGATGATTTAGTTATGCTTGATGTCTTAAATGAATTATGTGATGTTACTTTAGCAACAGATGATGGTTCCTTAGGATATCATGGCAATGTATGTGATTGCATCAAGGAAAATAAAATTGAATTTGATTATTATTATTCCTGTGGACCATATCGAATGCTTGAGGCTGTTGCGAAAAGCTTTCCTTCAGGCGTAGTATCTATGGAAGCAAGAATGGGCTGTGGCTTTGGTGCTTGTATGGGTTGCTCTATAAAGACAACAAATGGACCAAAAAGAGTATGTAAGGAAGGCCCTGTATTCGTTGGTAAGGAGGTTGAATTTTAATGAACCTTAAGATCAATTTTTTAGGTAAGGAATTCAAAAATCCTATTGTTCCAGCATCAGGCTGCTTCGGATTTGGTTATGAATTTGCTGATTTATATGACATTAATATATTAGGATCCATATCCTGTAAGGGTACTACATTAAATCCAAGATATGGTAATCCATTACCAAGAATTGCAGAATGTCCCTCTGGCTTAATTAATTCCATTGGACTTCAAAACCCTGGTGTAGATAAGGTAATTAGCGAGGAATTCGTAAAGCTATCTAAGGTATATAACGATAAGGTTATTGCGAATGTAGGTGGACACTCCATATTAGAATATACAGAAACCGTAAAGAAGTTTAATAATTGTGATCAAGTTTTTGCAATTGAATTAAATATTTCTTGCCCTAATGTTTCTGGTGGAGGTATGGCATTTGGTGTAGACCCAGATACTGCATATAATTTAGTTTTAGAAGTAAGAAAGGTATGTAAAAAGCCTTTAATTGTAAAATTATCTCCAAATGTTACAAGCATTGTCGATATGGCAAAGGCAGTTGAGGCTGCAGGTGCGGATGCAATTAGCTTAATTAATACTATGGTAGGTATGCGAATTAACCTTAAGACAGGGCAACCTATCATTTCTGTAAAGAAGGGTGGATATTCAGGACCTGGTATTTTCCCTGTTGCAGTAAGAATGGTATATGAGGTATCTCATGCAGTAACAATTCCAGTTATTGGAATGGGTGGTGTTACAAATGCATACGATGTGCTTGAAATGATGTATGCCGGTGCAAGCTTAGTAATGGTTGGTGCACAGAATTTAGTTGACCCTTATGCATGCAAAAAAATTATTGAAGAGCTTCCTTTAGTAATGGAAGAATATGGAATTGAAAGTTTAGAAGAGATTATTGGAAAGGCAAAATAATATGAGAGATGTAATTATAGCTTGTGATTTTAAAAATCAAGAGGAATTATTTAAGTTTTTAGAGCCATTTAAGGGTGAAAATCCTTATTTAAAAATTGGAATGGAATTATTCTATAAGGAAGGACCAGAGCTTGTAAAGAAGCTACATAGAATGGGCTTTAAGATTTTCTTAGATTTAAAGCTTCATGATATTCCAAATACAGTAGAAAAGGCCATGAGAAACCTTGGTGAGCTTGGCGTTGAAATCACAAATGTTCATGCAGAAGGTGGAATTAAAATGATGGAGGCTGCAAGAAGAGGTCTTGATGCAACAGAAGCAGGTAAAAAGACACAGTTAATTGCAGTAACTATGCTAACATCCATTAGCCAAGAGGTACTTGAAAATGAATTACTAATTAAAGAAAAATTAGAGGATGTTGTTAAGACCTATGCGAAAAACGCTAAGGCTGCAGGCTTACAGGGTGTAGTATGTAGTGCACTTGAGGCTCCAATCATTAAGGAATTAGGCTTAATTAGTGTCACTCCAGGTATTCGCTTTGCTGATGATTCTGTAAATGATCAAAAGAGAGTTGCAACACCAGCCTATGCAAAGGAGCTCGGTTCAACATATATTGTTGTAGGAAGAAGTATTACAGCGCAAGAGGATCCTCTTGCAGCATATAAAAGATGTGTAAAGGAGTTTTGTTAAAATGGATGAGAAGAAGCTAGCACAAGAGGTTGCAAAAAATTTATTAAAGATTAAGGCAGTATTTTTAAAGCCAAATGACCCTTTTACTTGGGCATCAGGCATTAAATCTCCAATCTATTGCGATAATCGATTATCCTTATCTTACCCTGAGGTAAGAAGAGTGGTAGAAAATGGTCTTGCTGAGGTAATTAAGCATTATTACCCAGATGTTGAGGTAATTGAGGGTACATCAACTGCAGGTATTGCACATGCTGCAATCGTATCTGAAATTTTAGGCTTACCTATGGGCTATGTAAGAGGTGGAGCTAAGGACCATGGTAGAGGAAACCAAATTGAAGGTATCGTACCAGAGGGTAAAAAGGTTGTTGTCGTTGAAGATTTAATCTCTACTGCAGGATCATCCCTAGAGGTTGTTGAAGTATTAAGAGAAGCTGGTGCTAATGTATTAGGTATTGTTTCTATCTTTACTTATGGATTACAAAAGGGTATCGATAGATTAAATGCTGCAAATTGTGAAAATCACTCCTTATCTAATTTTGAAACTCTAGTTGAGGTTGCTGCAAAGGAAAATTATATTTCTGATGCAGATATTAAAAAGGTATTAAAATTCCAAAAGAATCCATCTGATGCATCTTGGATGGAGGAATAATACTATAGTATGCAGGACATAGGTCCTGCATTTTCTATTTAATTCTATACTATAAATTTTATGGAATATGGTGTATAATAATTTTACATGACCGTAAATTGGGTGATACTATGCTAGAAACAAATCGATTAATGATAAGAAAAATGACAAAGGAGGATGCTCCCTTTGTACTTTCTATATTAAACACAGATTATGCAAATAAATATAATGCTACAGAAAATGTGAATGAGGCTATCATTTGGAAAATGATTGAACAAACCATTTCCTATGTCATTATATTAAAAAATATAAAGGAACCTATAGGTATCATTGGTGTTGAAAGAGATTATCTAAGATATAATATGAAATCTGTTTCTATGACCTATTTTATCCATAAGGATTTTAGTGGATATGGATATATGACGGAAGCACTAAAGGAAGTTATATATGATATATTTACAAGATTAGATAGAAAAATCATTTCACTTAGAATATCTAAGGAAAATGAAAGAAGCATTAAGCTTGCAAAAAGGCTATCCTTCCATTATGATGGAATGATTCGAATGGGAACACGTAAAGAAGATGGTACCATTTATGATGATTTATTATATTCTCTTACAAAAAATGATTTTGAAGAGAATATAGAAATCTAAGATTGCATGTTTCATTTAAATATTATATAATTTCAAAATTGAAAGCTATGGTGATACTATGTTTGATTTAGAAAACATAAAAGATCCATCCTTTTTAAAAGACCTAAGTGTGAAAGAGCTTAAGATACTAGCACAGGAGATTAGAGACTTTTTAATTGAAAACATCTCTAAAACCGGAGGACATTTATCCTCAAACTTAGGTGTTGTAGAATTGACAATTGCCCTATACTATGTCTTTGATCCGAAGGAAGTAGATGTATTATTTGATGTAGGACATCAATGCTATACACATAAAATTCTTACCGGTAGAGCAAAGGAATTTAAAAATTTAAGGCAATTTGGTGGATTAAGCGGGTATATTAACCGTGAAGAATCTGAATATGATATATGGGAATCTGGTCATTCCTCAACATCTATTTCTGCGATGAGTGGAATTATGCTTGCATCAAATAAAAGATGCGTTAGTGTAATTGGTGATTCATCCATTATGAATGGTGTTGCAATGGAGGGCTTAAATTTCTTAGGCCAAATTAAGGGTAAAAACCCAGTCATCATTTTAAATGATAATAAAATGGGTATTACGAAATCTGTAGGAGCTCTAACTCGTGCTCTAACAAGGCTTAGAGGATCTAAATTCCACGTTGGTCTTAAGAGAGTTTTGACCAAAATATTCCCGAATTGGCTCCATGTATTTTGCCATAAAATAAAAAGATCCTTCAAAGCATTTATCCAAAAGGATAATGTATTTGAGGATTTAGGCTTTGATTATTATGGACCATACGATGGTAATGATTTAGTACCATTAATTAAAGCGTTAAAAAGAATTAAAATTCAAAAAGAACCAATTCTATTACATGTATTAACGAAAAAGGGTAAGGGGTATTCCCCTAGTGAGGCAGATACTACAGGTAACTTCCATGGTGTTGAGCCCTTTGATATTAAAACAGGAGCTCCAATTTTTCAAGATAATACACATATTAGCTATTCTAAGATTGTTGCCGACTATTTAGTCGAAAAACGAAAAATAAAGGAATTTAAGGTGATTACACCAGCAACAAAGGCTGGTGCAAAGCTTGAATTGTTCCATAAGAATTATCCAAATGATTTTTATGATGTAGGTATCGCAGAGGAGCATGCTGCAGTTATGGGCGCAGGTATGGCTATTGCAAATAAGGATGTTGTCGTACTTATGTATTCCACCTTTGCTCAAAGAGCTTATGATGAAATCCTAAATGATATTGCAAGGCAGGATTTAAAGGTTATCTTTGGAATTGACCGTGCCGGTATTGTTGGTGAGGATGGTATTACACATCAGGGAATTTATGATGTATCTATGTTCTTAGCTATGCCAAATATTATTGTAACAATGCCTATGGATGATATGGAGGCCATTGGTTTATTCAATTATGCCTTTAATCAAAAGCATCCATTTGTTATACGTTATCCAAGATCAAAAGAGCTAAAAAGAGATTTAAATTATACCTATTTATGTGATTTATCCTGGCCAACTCTAAGCGTTGGAAGAAAAGGTATTATTATTTCCTATGGCCCTGATGTTTTAAGGCTAAAAAGAATTGTTGATGAAAACAATTTTGATTTAACTGTAATCAATGCAAGATCCTTAAAGCCTATGGATATTAATGCTTTAGAGGATGCTTTAGCAACCAACTTACCAATTTTAGTTTTTGAGCAAAATATATCATCTGGTACTCTTTATTCTAAAATATTAGAATATAAAGAAGAACATGGATATACCAATCACGTATTCTTCCATGGCTTTAAGCCTGGGGTTGAAATTACCTTTGGTAGCTTAGATGAGGTATATAAAAACTATAGGTGGGATGATAAATCCTTTATAGATGTAATTAAGGAGAAGCTATTATGATAAGACTTGCTTTAATGGATGATTTTGATTCTATAATTACATGCTTAAATGATGCAAAGGAATTCTTAAAAAGCCAAGGCTCATCCCAATGGAATGGACCTAAGGGAAGCCCTAGTGAGGAAACATTTAAAAATGATATTTTAAAAAGACAATGCTATGTTTGCATAAGAAATGGTATCGTTTGTGGTGTTGCTACATTTATGGGCTATGAAAAGGAATATGATGAACCTCTTGGTGAATGGCTTACAAAGGAAATGAATTACACAACGATTCATAGAATCGCTGTGAAAAAGGAATATAGAAGCCAAGGTGTTGCTACAGAGCTTATGCATTTTGCTGAGGAATTCACTAAAAATACAGGAAGAAAATCGATAAGAATTGATACCCATCCTGAGAATTTAATTATGCAAACTATGCTTAAGACCTTAGGCTATTCCTACTGTGGATATGTTATATATTCCTATATTTATCCAGAGCCTAAGAGATTAATATATGAAAAAATGATTTAGAAATTTTGGCAATAATTTGCCAAATTTTCTTTTTTTCTTCCCTTAGTATTTCAATTATTTGATATTCAGGTTATAATTAAATAAATATAACGATAAAAGGAGCGAATAAAATGTCAGTAAATATAAATCAAGGCTTAAAGCCTTATCAAGAGGCAATTACTCATGAAATAGGTTCATTAAAAACTATAGTAAACCTATGTCCATCTGCGTCTAATATTTTGGTGGAAATTCCTCTATTTAAGACCTTTGGTGCAAGTGTTATGTCACCATCTTTAATCTATAATTATCTATTAAGAGGTAGTGGAGGATATATTAAAGGAGCTAAATTTATTTATTTTCCAACACTTTCTAAAGAAGGTAATACCTTTTATATTACGAATCCTGATGGAACTGTTGATTCCTATAATGGGTATAATACTATAAATCCTGAAACAAATTCTTATATATATTATTCCTATGCTGGTATAGATTATTATATCTTAAAAGATAAATACGATAATAAAATAGAATACTTAGATTATAATTACAGCTTACCATATAGGATTATATATAAAGATGGAACTACACTTACAATTACATCATCTTCGAATATTCCATCTAAGATATCCAATTCTTGTGGAGATGAAATATTATTTATATATAATGGCTCCTATATAAGTCAAATTCATTATAAAAAGAATAATACCATTCTTTATAAGGCATATCTAGGATTAACAAATAATAAATTATCTAGTGTGAATATAAAAAAAGTAGTAGGTAGTGATGAGACTATAATCGCTCATTATACAATTACTGAATCAAGTAATACATTAAGTGTTAAAGATGAAATCTTAAATTATAGCTATACATATACATTTAATAATGATAATCAAATTACATCTTTTCATGATTCCTATTACCCAGCCAAGATAACGAATATTTCTTATAGTGCTACAACTACGACTGTAACAGATATCTTTGGTAAAGTGACTAAATATTATTTTAGTAATGGATTACCTACAATGATATATGATGATCTAGGAGTGATGCATGAAAAAAGATATGATTATCTGACAAAGAAAATTAAAGAAGAAAATCAGTATCCACTATTAAATCCAAAGCCTAATTTACTTCCTGTAAATATGAATGGATTTAATATATCGAATGCCTTTTTTATAACATCCTATAGTGAAACAGATTCTAACTATAGCTTTATAACAAATAAATATAAAATTACAGGAAATAATGGTAGTGCCTATTATGAAATAAATTCTTCTGGCTCCTATAATGATACTATACAGTTTTTGTTTTATATAAAGGTATTAAGTGGAGGTACTTCTAATTATTTACATGTTCAAATGATGATTGGAGATACCCAGGCAACAAGAAATATTGACCTAAATTATACGGAAGGATATAAATTAGTATCCTTAGAGTTAACTGCAAAAAAAGACTTTACACATATTTATTTAGAATTTATTGGATATGGAATTGTGGCAGTAGTAGGAGGACTTACTGTAATCAGGAATACTGGATTAAAGACATATACCTATACCAATTCTAATTTAACGAATTATGAATCTAAATATCATAAACAGGATATGAATTATGATAATAATTTAATATCTTCTAATACTGGCACAAATCTACCATCTACCAATTATTCTTATGATAATAGAGGCAATATAACTAAAGAAGAAAAACCATATTTAATGGATATCAACAATACATATAATGTTTATAATCAGCCTTTAACAAAAGAATTAAAGGATAAAGATTCCAATAAAATAAAAGAAGAATATGTATATGATGATAATCATTTATTACAAACAAAAAAAGATTCATTGTTAAATGAAACTACATATTCCTATGATTCTTTTGGAAATATTGAAACTATAACAAATCCATTAAACCAAATAGTAAGCTATACCTATGATTCTAAATCGAATATAGCAACTATATCACGTGACAATAAATCAATTACTTATGGATATGATAATTCTAATAAACTTACATCCCTAGCTATTTCAAACGGAAATACCTATGAGTTTAGTTATCTAAATGGTAACTTAGAAAGTGTATCTATAAATAATGAGGCTTTAGGAGAATATTCCTATGATACTTACGGAAGAATATCATCTTCATCTTATGGTTTCTCATTTGAATATAGCCTAGATAAACTAACCACTATAAAATTTAATAATTCTATAATATATTCTATTGAATATGATTCTAAGAATAGAATAGAAGAAATTAAAAATTCAACGAATCAAACCTTAGAAGAATATATCTATGATGATGAAGATAAGCTAGAAGAAAAGAATATAAGAGAATTAAATATTAGATATGATTATTCTGATAGTGAAGTAGGTGCCACTTTATATACATTAGGAAATAAACAGATATATCAATCTTATAATTCCATAAATAAATCCTTTAATACATCAAAAGAGGCTATTCTACATCAATTTGAAAAGGAATGTTATATTGGAGAATATAGAGAAAATTATAAGCTTAAATATAAAAACACATTAATGCTTCCAAATGATACTTTCACATTCGCTAGATTCATTGATGATTATATACCATATATTAAACCTGAATCTAACCTATCTTATACAACAAGTGATAAAATAATGATAGGCTTTTGGTTTAAGCAAGATTATCCATATTTTTCATATATATTTTCTATGAATCAAAATAATGTATTTATTGGTGTATATGTAGATTCAAGTAATTATTTACATATGATGATAGAAAATAATAATCAAACAACTTATATCACATCTACAAGCCAAATTAATCTATCGAATTGGAATTATTTTGGATTAGAATATTATGATAATGGAAATGAAAGAAAGATAATATTTGAGCTTAATGAAGAAGTAAGAAAAGATAATGTTACTTTTTCATTAACTGCCCCATATACATATCATATTGGATATAAATATTATAATAATACGAAAACAGGAGTGTTCCCTGGAGGTATTTCTAATTTAATGCTAGGTAAGGATAATGTTAGTGAAGGGTATACTTATTTATATTATTCTTTTACAAAGAATTATATATATTCAAATAGATTAGAAGAATTCCAAAATATTCCATATATATCTACATCATCATTTCAGGATGTATCTAATTTAAATTATGATTATATTCCTTTAGAGAATAATCTAAAATCAAAAAATGAAATAGAGCCTTATAGGTTTGATGTTAACCAAGATATGTTTTATGATGCCTCCAAGACATTTAGTTATAATATAAAAGATATTGTTATCTAGCTTATGGAAATAAATTAGCCTATGATTTTAATTTTACCAATAATGGAACAATATTTATGAAAGGTTCTATATTAGAATCAAAGGATAAACAGTATTTCCTATCTATAAAGAATGATTTTGGAGTATCTATATCTTTATATAGAAATCAAAATAAGCATATCATATTAAAATATAGCTATTATGAAATAGATACAGGCTATAGTATAATTAGTGGGGCATTTTCTATAGGAATATCCTATAATGAAATAACCTATAATTCTAATAGAGCCATTACTGTATTTGTAGGAAATAATACAATTACACAATCTTTACCATTAGGTAGCACATTTACAAATACTAAGGTATATTTAGGTACAGATAGTGAAGGTAATAATGCTTTAATGGGAATGGTATTAGATGTTTACTACAAGAGGGAATATAATACATCTATCCCATCCTCTATCTCAAGCATAGAAGAATACCATAAGAATCATTATTATGATTCCTTTGGAAGAATGGATCAATATATTCTATATAAAAATAATACTGAATTATTAAATGATACTTATTCCTTTAAAACAAGAAGTGATGATACTTATACATCACTACAAGTAAAGAAGGAAACATTTAAGATTAATAATACCAATTATGAAAGAAACTATACATTAGATTCCTTAGGTAGAGTAACCTCAATTACAGATACAACCTTTGGTTCTCATACCTATACATATAATAGTTTAGGATATTTATCAACAGATGATAATAAATCATTAACTTACGATAGTAATGGTAATATAACGGATTATGGTACTAATCATTATGTCTATGATAATTTATCTAGATTAGTATCTTACAATAATAATCCAATCACATACAATTCTACTCATCCATTTTTAATGAAAACCTATAATGGATACGAATATTCGTATCAAGGTAAAAGATTAGTCTCCGTTAGTAAGGATGATAAGAGAATTAATTATACCTATGATTTAGAAGGCTTAATCATTAAAAAGAGAGTAACTATTGTAGAAGGTGATCTTCCTGTTTCAACAACAACTACAAATTATTATTATGACAATAGAAAACTAGTAAAAGAAGTGTGCGGTAACACTACAATTAGTTATTTCTATGATAGTAATAATCAATTATATGGATATAAAAAGAATAGTACTGTATACTTCTATATAAGAGATGTATTAGGTAATATCATAGGTATCTTAAATAATAATGGTGTGATAGTATCTAAATTTGATTATGATGCCTTTGGTAACATCATAAATCAAACAGGATCTGTAATATCTAATTTCAGATATAAAGGATATTATTATGATACAGATATAGAATTATATTATCTAAAGAGTAGATTCTATAATCCTATACTTTTAAGATTTATTACCCCAGATTCTATAGAATACCTAGATTCATCTAGTATTATCGGATTAAATCTATATGCATATTGTGGTAATGATCCAATAAATATGAAAGATGAAGAGGGAAATTCTTGTATTTTTGCTATTGCACTCATAGTGGTGGGGATATGTTTTATCGTTTCCACAACATTTGCGATAGATAATACATTTATACACCCTGCAGATAAAGACTATTATAAAGATGATGATAGTGTCTTAAAAGGAGAATTAGATGGTGACACTTTGAGTAATGGTAAATCTTTTAAGTATTCAATTATAGGCAATAAATCTAATCCAAATAAAACAGAATTAAAAATACTGAATTCATCTACATATAGCATTTCGGAATTGGATGAAATGATTGATATAATAATGGAAAAAGCTGATAATGGTGAATTAATAAACAAGCGCAAGGTTTTAAATGAATTGAAATGGCATAAAATTGGATATAATTTTGGATACAACCCTG
>Ga0256407_10006682_pt1 | contig 17710 bp, 11 predicted proteins | sample RumenRJG_04DNA_FD_193489 | JGI IMG/M metagenome (GOLD analysis project Ga0256407, IMG submission 193489) | Bovine rumen microbial communities from Lethbridge, Alberta, Canada - RJG_04 | ecosystem: Host-associated > Mammals > Digestive system > Stomach > Rumen | place: Canada: Alberta...
ATTTCTTCCAAAATTTCATTTTATTTTCATATAAAGATATAAATTATTTTTTTTGAAGATATATAAATCATTAACATCTTTTTTTATTCAAAATAATCAATGCTTATGAAACCCGTTTAATAAATTTAATACAAGTATCATAAGAAAAAGAAGTTCCATCATCAAATTATTTATATATTCAGGATAATCTCACAATCTATACAGTATATTCAATTACCATAATATAAAATCTATTTAAATAATATATTATTCATTAATAAAATATAATGAAGGGATATAACTTATTGAACAAAAAATATTTATTTATAAATAATTATTTTAAGCTATATATTTAATCAAATTTAATAAAAAATTTATCAAAATTTTAATCATTTTATTTAATCTATTATTCATATTTTTCTATTAATTTTAATTAATTTATTTTTTATTTTTTTTAATATCTTATATTTGTTTTTGAAATTTTATATATAACTTCAATTTAAATTAATATATAAATAATTTTTATAGTTTATAATTAAAAAATTAATTTCTTTTCAGTTTAATAAATTAAAAAATAAAAACAATTTACATTTGTAAAAAATTGTATTTGATAATAAATAAATTCAATTTATAAATTTTTATTGTGTTAAATATAATTTATAAATTTTGATTAATTATCATTCAAAGCAAGTAATAATATTTCTTGTAATTTTATTTTAATAGAATCTACATTACAAATAATTAAAGAAACCAATAATTCATTTATTTCTTTTTTATATTTTACATTTTTATAATATTTAAATTTGTTCAAAGCACTTAAAATCATTTTTTCAACTTCATCCGAAATATGTTTATAGAAAATATTTCTTTCATAAAATGCTTCATTATCCATTATAACAATGCTTTCTCTTTGACTTTTTACATTAATATCATTTAAAATTTTTGTTTCTTCAACAAAAATTTTTAATATATATATTGACATTTCTAAAATTTGGTCAATGTATTTTTCTTTGGATTCACATTTATCATAACAATAATTTAATAATGTAAAATATAAATCTAAACTTCTTTCTTCTTGAGAATAAATCACTACACTTTTTTTGTTATCTGTAGAAATCATTTTTCTTAATTTGAAATCATTATTAAATTTTACAGCAATTTGAAAACTTCTTTTAAGAAGAACAATTAATCTTTCTAATTCATTAATATCAATATTTTGAACATTAATATCTAAAAAATTTTCTAAAGAATTTAAAAGTAAACTTATCATTTGAGAATGAAGTATATTTAAAGAATTATTTTTTTTCAAAATCTCTGTATTAATTTTATCAGATTTTTGTTCATATAATTCAAAATCAATTTGTAAATTTTGTTCAAAAATTTCTACTAATGAATGAAATAATAATAAAGGAATATTTTTCATTAAATTTAACTTTTTTTGATTTATTAATAAATCTAAGCATTTAATTCCAGTAATACAAACTTTTCCATCTTGACTTTTACACATTTGATTAATTAAATTAAATATAAAATTAATTTGACTCTGATTTAAAAATCTTTTATCCGAATTCATAATAATTAATATATTTTGAATAAATTTAATAAGAATTTCTCCTGAATTATTTTCCAATAATTTATTTGCTAAAGGAATAAATATTTCATCTGTGATATCATTATTAAAATTTTCATTAAATTGTTTCTCTTTAATTCTTTTATTTAAAATTTCAAATAATCTTTTTAAAGAAATCATACTAATATTATCTCTTTTATCAAGAATTAATTCAGCTAAATCTTTTAAAGATATAATTAATTTATTTTTATCCTTAATTTGATATATTACCTGAATTAATAAGTTTAAAATTTCCTCAGGATATGAATTTGAATAACTAACCAAACAATTAGTTATATCATTATATAAATTAAGAAAATTTTTTAAAAAATTATTAATACACCATTTTAAAAAATCAAAACTTTGTTTTTTCAATTCTTCATCATTTTCTTTAGAAATAATTTTAATTAATTCAATAATTTTTTTCCAACCTCTTTCAACAATATGTTTTCCATCACTTTGAATTAAATTAATAAAACAAACAATAGCAAATTCTTTTCTTTTATTTTGATTTGTATTAATATCAGATTTTTGAAATATTATTCTAAAAGGTCTTAATAATTCAACTTGAAAATCATTTATATGTTGATATTCAATATATTTTTTACCTAATTGTCTTAAACAATCAATTCCTTTTTCACTTGTTTCTTGATTTTCATTTAATGAGATTTCTATTAAGATTTTACTTACTTTATCCCATATTTTTAACCAAATTGGAAAATCTCTATTCATACATAATTCAGTTACTTCTATTAATTTATGTAATAAAAAATATCTTTTATTTAATACTATATCATCTATTGCTGATTCACATAATGCAATAATAAAATCTAATATTGATTCATCATTCATTTTTTCACTTTTTAAAAATATTTTTTCATAATCTTCAGGAATTATTTTATTTATAAATTCAATATTGTTTTTTTCTATATCATAATCTGTATCTATTATTAATGTTTTTTTCTTTTTATATTTTAAACTTTGATAATAATTTTCTCTTTCTGTTTTAGGCATTGATTTAACTGTTAATAAAGAATCTAATTTATTTATAACTTTTAAAACAATTTTCCAAGAACCTTTAAAAAAACTTAATCCATCCTTAACTCCTAATTCAAAAATTTTTTTTAAACAATCAATATTTTTATCTTTAATTTCTTTAAACTGAAATAAATTAGTTAAATTACAAAGACCTTTAATTAAAGCATCTTTTGCCAATTCTAAATTAACTAAAGATAAAATTTTAATAGTTTTTGCCATTCCATCAATACATAATTTATATAAATTTTCATCATTACTTTGTTCAATAACAACACTAAAAACAGCAAGAATAGGAGACCAAATTGAATCCATAAAAGGAGAAATATATTGAAATTCACTTATAATTATATATTGTTTTCCTTTTCCTTGTTTTAATCTTTCTTTACATTCATTTAATAATCTTGTACTTTCTAATTTAATTCTGTTTTCTCTATTATCATATTTTTCTTTTTCTTTCTCCATTTCTGGAAGTGATAATGGATTATTTAATATATCTAAATATATATTTTGTACAAATGAATTATCTAAATTTTTTGTTGATTCTTGTGTTGAAAGTAAGTTTAAAAAACCATCTAAACCCATTTTTTCTTTTACATTTGGATTATGTAATTCAGTTTGTAAAATTATTATTGTAAATGATAAATAATATGAAGTTTCTTTATTTTCAAACATATTTGGATTATCTTTATTATATTTTGTTGAAAAAACATCTAATATTCTATCAATTTTTTGTCCTTCACCAGGTAGTCTAAATGTAGATAAATAAATTCTTAAACTTTTTATAAAATCTAAATCTTTAAAGTTAAATAAATCTGTATAATTTTTTAATACTTTTAAATAAATTTCTGAATTATCTCCTAATAAATCACCTATTTCTTCTTTATTTAATTTATTATTTTTTATGAATAATGCAATTTCTTTTGCTTCTTTTTCTTTATCATTTTGAGATATAATCCCAGTAGATATTAAAAATTTAATTCCTTTTTTATATTTAATATTAAATTTTTCAATTCCTCTTTCTAAATTAGATTTATATTTTAAATTCTCATCAATTTTTTGTTCATCAAAAAAATTATTACTTACATTTAAACTCATTTCTTCTTTCTCACTATCTAAATTAGTATTATCATTATTAGAAATATTTTGTGTAATACAAAAATTATAAATAGAATCAATTAATAAATTTATAGTTTCTAAAGCAATTAGTTTTAAATTTTTTTCTTCTTCATCTTGCATTGAATGAATTTTATTTGAATATTTTCCTTGACCAATTTCTCCTAAAGAAGAAACAATTCTATAAACTAAAAATTTTTCATTTATTTCACAATCATAATTTGCATATAATTCTAAAAAATAATTTATTTTTGAAGCTCTTTCTTTAAAATATTGTAAAACGCATAATTTATGTTCATATGAATATGCATTACTTTCTAAAATTTTTAAAAAAACCGTTTCATTAAATACTCCAATTTCTATTTTTAATTGTTCTCTAAAACATTCCCATAAATTAAAAAATAAATTAATACTAATTTGAAATAAATTTTTATCTTCATTTAATGAAAATGCCAAAAGACTTTCAATTAATTCTCCTTTTATTGTTGTTGAAAAGTATTTTTCATTTTTTAAAAATTCACCATATTGTTTTATTATTTCATTTAATAAATCAATTGAAAGTAATTTAGTTTTATAATTAAAATATTCATTTTTTGAAGGATTTGTAGTTGAATTGATTAATTTACATAACATAATAAAAATAAATTTACAATCATATGAAAAAAATTGTGCAATATCATCTTCATTAATTAATTGTCCATTTAAAAATCGATAAATTTTATTATCTATTTCATTTATTTGTTCTTTACATTTAATAGAACAAATTGGTTTTCTTGAATCAATATCATAATAATCTGCTTTATTTCTACATATAAAACACCATCCAAATTTTCCATTTTCTATATTTTTTTCATTAAAAATTTTTGGACTATGAAAAGAGAAAAAATATTCATCATTTAATAAATCAATTTTTGCTTTTGGAATTAATTCTAATCTAGAATTTTTGTTTTGTTTTAAATTTGTATCATATATACATATTTGATCTATTATTGTTTTTAATTCTTTTATTACTAATTTATCAATTGGAGTTTTATAATTTTGAGATAAAAAATCATCATTATTAAATGTTAAATTATTATTTGTTATATTATTATATATATTAATTTCATTAAAATCATCATAATCCTTTTGAATAAAATTATAAAATTTTTTATAACTTTTAAAATGAGAAGTTATAATTGATTTTAATATTGATTTAGATGAATCTATAATTAAGTTACTTTTTGCTGATGAAAAAATAAAAAAACAAAAAGATATTATTTGACTTAAAGGTTTTTCATGTATACCATATAACGTATGTTGATAAATTAAATATAATAAATTTAATGAATTTAACCAAAGATTTTCATCTTTTATTTCTTTAAAATCACTAATACAATTAATAAGAGAATGATTAATTAAAGGTTTTAATTTTAAATTTTTACAACTTAATTCATAATTTTCATCTGGATCAATAGATTCATAAAATGAATCTCCGAGAAATAAATCATTTTTAATTAAAATTTGTATTTTTTCTACAAATATCTCTGCAATTTTCTTATTATCACCTTTTATAGACATTTCCATATATTTATAATATTTATCTGCATTTAAAAATTCTTCATTCTTATCATCATTAATAAAATCAACATAAATTCTTAAAAATTGAGATAAAATTGAAAAATATGGATTGTTTGAAGTTAAATTTTTTTGCATTTTTTCAAAAATTGATGTTAAACATGATGAATATATTTCATATGAATTTTTATTATTTTTTATTTTTTTTTTTTGTAAAAATGAAATTTTATTTTCATTTTCCATTAAAAATACATTAAATTTAAAAACATTTTATTAAACAATTTAATTTTTAATATAATAAAATTTTCTATTTAAAAAATTTATATATTATTAAATATGGTTTTAAAGATTATTTTTTTTTTTGGGAATAATAAATTTTTCATTATTAACACAATCTTCTTTAGGTAAATTTAATTATTTTTTACAATAATGAAATAGATTACTGTTTAAATTATAAAGATTGTTATAATTGTTCCTTTTATGATAATTGTATTTGGAAAGAATCAAACAAATGTTTAAATAATATTATTTCTAATGATATTGATAAACAATTTTGGATTAAAACTGAAAAATGTAATGAAAATTCATTTTTATCAAATAATATATGTATATCAACAAAAAGTACTGCTTTAATTAAAAAAAATATTGATGATACATTTGGTATTCCATATTTAGTATGTAATTTTGAATTTATTATTGATTATAATAATATATATTTAGAATTAATTCGTTATCAAAAAGATTTAAATTGTGAATATTATGCATTTGAAATTATATATAATGATAATAATAAACCAATAAAAATAATTAATAATTTTTCTGACAAAAAATGGGTTTTCAAAGAAAAATATATTAAAAAAATTATATTCCATTATATGACAAAAGAAAAACTAAATGATACTCCATTTAAATTTAAAATTTATAAATATGAATTACAATGGCATTTAATATTTTTAATAATAATTTTGTCTATACTATTAATAATACTTTTGCTTATATTATTTAGAAAATTAATAGGGAAATACAATAAAAGAATTGAAAGAAGTCATGTTAGATTTGTTCGTACAAATTCAACAAACCAAAATGAAATTTTATTAAACAAACAAAAATTAATTAAATTATTTTCAACAAAATTAAAACCTATTTATTATAACCAAAAAATGAATATTTTTAACGATAATTGTTCAATATGTTTAAATATTTATTTTAGAGGACAAAAAATAATAAAATTAAATTGTCAACATATATTTCATGAAAAATGTATTAAAAAATATTTAAAAAATAATTTAAAAAATCCAAAATGTCCAAATTGTAATAAATCAATATTAAATAATTCAAAAAAAGAAAATAAAAAAGAAATAATACCAAAAAATGAAAATATATTAATATTAAATTCTAATTTAAGTTCAGAAAGAAATAATTTAAAAAATTATATTTCCAGACAATCTACTGACCCAAATTTACATGCAGTAATTAATACTATTGTAAATGAAAATGAAATTACTGCATATAAAATAAGTGCAGGAACTGAATTAGAAACACCAAAAGAAATAAATGAAATTAAACAAAAAATTACAATTTAAAAATTTTAAATAATGATAATATAAGTAGAAGAAATAAATTAAAAATAATAATTGTGAATAATTATATTTATTTTATATTATTCTATTTTCATTTCTTCAAAAATTTTTTCTAATTCCCTATTTCTATACACAAAATCAGAAAAATTAGGAGCATAAATTTTAATAGGATAATTCATATTATCAAATAAATGAATATCACAATATGACTTAATCATAAATCCTAAATAATATGGATCTATTATAGGAATATATTTAATTACATCTTCATATAATTTTTCCTTTGTAAATTCTTCCATAAAATATTTACTTTCATTTTTTAAATATGAAATAACATTTTCAAAAACAAAAATTGGATGTCTATAATGAAAAGGAGTATTTCTTTCCAATGCTTCACTATTTCTTTTTTTAATTGCTTTTACCATATATTTTAATGATAAATAAACATAAATAAAAATAGTTTTATATTTTTTTTTCATTAAATTTATTTCTTCTGATGAAATATATGCAATATCAATTAATATTTTTTTTCCTTTTTCTAAACCAGTTTTAATTAAATGAAATAATTTTTGTAAGCATTTTTTTCTATTATCTATTCCATTTGGTAATTTAATATAATTGTCTTTTAAAATTTTTGAAACTTTTTCCCATTCATTCTTAGTATGTTCTTTTTTAAATTTAATAATAAAAGGATTATGTTCTTCATCACAATTATGATGTCTAATATAATAAGCTAAATTTTCACCAAAAAAATTATTTATATAATTAAAATCATCTTTATTCATATTTTCTTTTAATGTGTTATAAAAATTCTCTAATAATAAATTATCAAATTGAATTGATATCAAATTATCATTTTGATTTATTAAATTATTTATTAAAGTCGTTTTCCCTGTACTACTTGTTCCGACTAAATAAATTGTTTCATTTTCTTTAAATAATAAATCAATTTTTTCTTTTAATTCTTTATATGAATCCATATTAAATAAATAAAAGAATTTAAAAATGTTTAAAAATATATATAAAAATAAAATAAAATATGAAATTAGATAGTATAAATATCTTTAAAATATATATATTTTCTAATCATAAAAGTAAAAATATGGAAAAATTTTTACAAAATTCTACTTTTCATAATTTATATCATTTGAAATATGTTCAAATGAATCATCCCAAATTGAATTTTCTTTATCTTTTCTTTTATCATTTTCAATCACAGAATCATCAATTAAAAATTTTTTCATATCTTCATTTATTTTTTTATCATTTTTTTTTTCATATGTGAAATATTCTTCAATTTTTATATCTTCACCTTTTTCAACAATTTTTGCTTTGGTAAATTGATGTTTTACAAAAAAATAAAAAGAAAGATAATTTGCTAAAGTAATTAATAAATCAGCTAATAAATAAAAAAAATGTAACCAAAAAGTTAATACAGTATTTGGAACAACTTGATTACCTTCTTTATAATCCTTTTGATGAATAAAATTTTTCAAATAAATAAAAATAAATTGATAAATAGTACATATAAAGGTTGTATATATTGTAGAATTTAATTGTATTAAACGAATTTCTGAAAATTTACTATGTTTATTAAGTTGGATTTTGTTGAAAACTTTGGAGAAAAAATTAGTTATATGAATACCACAAATTAATAATAAAATACTAATTAAAGAAGAAAAAATTGCATAACCTAATAAAATATATCTATCATCATAACTTGGTAATAAGAAAAATAATGCTATATATATTAATAAAACAATACCATTAATAAAACTAGAAATACCAAAAATTCTAAATTAATTAAATATAAGTATTATAATTTTACATTTTGTAATAAGGAAATTGGGAACCATAAATTTCTTGTTGAATAATTCGAAAAAGTCTTTTTATAATATATATTACAATAAATATTTGAATTGCTATTCCTGTTTCTAATGGTATTTCATATCTTGTAAATAAGGCAATAAGAAGTAAAATACATTCAATTATTCCTCCAATAATTACTAAATTTTCGAATTTAATTTTTTTATAAAATTTAAGCATTGTAATTAAAGCAAATATATGGGAAATTAGAACAATTAATGTTGCAATTACAAGGAATATATTTCTAAATTTATATATTAATAAATTTTTTGTATTTTACATTCCACATGAATATGATATTTTGTTTTTATCGACCATACATAATGAATATAAATTCATTTATAAATAAAAAAAATTAAATTAATTTTTTATATTTATTTATATATTCTAACATAATTTTTATTTTTATTTTCATTTATTATGAAAATAATTTAATTTGAAAAATAATAATAATATATAGTAATTATACATATAAAAGAATATATTTGTATTAACCAAATAATTTTTTATTAATATTTTCACAAAATACAACAAAATCATTTATTTTATTTTCATTATATTCTTTTTTAACTATTAAATTATTATTATAAATATTTTTTCTTTTGGTTATATTATCATCAGAATAAGTTAAAGGTATTTCCTCTAAATATGAAGCGATTTCACTATTATTATTACTTTCTTTTTTTGAAATTGAAATAGAAGAAGATATTGAATTTGAGGGTTTACTATTAAATATTGATGTATGAGAAATTAATGAAGATGAAAGAAATGAACTTGAATTTTTTTCTGATATTGTATTATTATTATTATTATTATTTATTACTGTTGATTTAATATTTTTTAAATTGCTCATTATTTGTTCTGAAATACTTTTATCATAGTTAGAATTTGAATATTTTTTAATACTTTTAAATATTGGTTTTAAATTTATTATTTTATTTTCTTTTTCATTTAATTCTTTATTTTGATTTTTTTGATTATATTTTTTTTTCTTTCTTTTTTTACTAATTGATCTATTTATATTATCAATAAAGTTTTTCATATAATTTTTATGTTCTTTTGAATTTAAAAAAGTAAAATTTGGCTGAGTATGTTTTGATATATTAATATTTTTTTCAGAATTAATTTTTGTTTGATCTAAAGTAATTCCTGAATTTGTATAATCTGATGAAATAAAAGATTTATTTTGTGGACTATTTTTATTTTTGTGTAAAAAATTTGGATTTTGTAATAGATTTATTTGACAATAAGATAAATTTTTTTTATGGGAATTCTCAATTTTCTTTTTTGAAGGATTTTTATTAGATACAATATTATATAATGATATTTTCATCATATTCATTTTTTTCAAATTTTTTTTATTATAATTGATAATAATTTTATTATATAAAAACCAATAAAATAAATAAATAATAATTTATATTTCAATGATATATTTTTTATCAAAATAATTCTGTAAAAATTTTTAATTTATTATAATATATTTCATTCATTCATATTTATTAAAATATAATTAAAAGATACAATATAATTTGTTATATTCAAAAAAAATTTTTTTAAATTGTTTATTGAAGGTTAAATAAAACATTTCATTTTTAAAATGATTATATTAATATTTTATAGAATTTATTCATTCTAAATAAATAAAATAAATTAAAAAAAATGTAAATGTGTAAATAATAAAATTTTATATTTCAAAAATTTGAATGATGAAATTAGGTGATTAGTTAAAATATTGAATAATAACATAATAGAAAAAATTTATTATCATTTTTATATACTAATATCATCATAGACTTGTTTTTTAATGAGGAATTTTTTCTTTAATCATTGCTTTGATAGGTTAATTCATTTTTAGTATATATTGTTTTCAAATGAGTTTTACTCAAGTATTATTTTGTTAAATAAATTAAATCCAAAATTAAAAAAATTTAGAAAATTAAGTTTTTTATTCATACAATATTTCTAATTATATCAATTATAGGCAATAATTAATGTATTTTCTTTTGTATATAATGAATCAATATATTCAATTATTTCAACATTTTTAAATCCATTTAATTTCAAATATTCACATCTTCCTTTATCAATAATATTTTTAATTTTTTTTCCTAATTTAAAATGTTCAGATTCAAAATCTTTTAAAGTTCCCCAACTAGATAATCTTACCATTAAATCAAATTCTTCTTTATTTATATTAAGATTATTTTTAATATATTCAAAATTACAATATGAAATACAATTTAATAAGTAATGACAACAAGTGGCAATGATGATTCCAATTTTATTATTTTTATCAATTTTTTTTTCTTTAATATATTTGTAATAAGAAATAATTTTATTAATTGATAATTCAAAAGCATTTCCACATAAATGTTTAGAAATAAAAATAATATTATTATCTTCTTTTTCTTTTTCTATGTTAATATAATTTTTAATATCTATATCTTTAATATCAATTATTTCTCTTATAAGAAAATTATTTAAATTATTTTTTTGATTTGATTCATTTAATTTATCAAGAATATTTTTATCAAATTTATTCCTTGAAGAATACTTCATTCTATCAATTAAAATATGACTTGAATTATCTTTACATCCTATTTGAAAAGTTTTTGATAATTCAGCTGAACCACATCCTAATTCAATTATAATATTATTATTATCTTTTGATATTAAATTATAATTTTTTGCATTTTCAAATATTGAAATTTCTTGAAAAATATTCTTTGAATTTTTTCCTATTAATTGTTCTTTTCTAAAAATATTTTTAAAATCTTCATTTATTATATTATTATTATATAATAATTTTTTTGAAATTTTTATATTAAATTTATCATAATTTTCATTTATTATTTTTTCTAATTTTTTTATTATTTATTCAGGAATATCATTTATTTTTATATTTTTTTTAATCCATATTCTTGGTGTAATTATATCATCATCTGAAATTGGTTTTAGTTTTTTTTGTAATAAATTTTTACATTTATCTAAATGTTTTTTTAAAGTTTCTTCTCCCATTTTATCATTACATTCAGGACATAAAACCATTTTTCCATGTGGTCCAATTTCATTTAATGGTAAATGAACTTCACATAATTCGAGATTTGATTTATTTTTACATATTGGAAATTTACAATTTACATATTCTTTCTTTTTCCTATGCCAAATTTTAATTGAACATTTTTTTTGCATTATGTATTTGGAATATAAATAAAAATATATTTTAAATATTTAATGGAATATGATAATTCAAATTAATTAATGGAAAAAAATATTATGAAAGATAATAAAAAAAAATCTAAATTTAATATTAATGTTACAAAGAAAAAAAGTATTTTTGATAATAAAAATTATAATATAATAAATGTTGAAGTTATATCAAATTCTTCAGAGGAAGTAAAAAAATTAAATGAAAAATATGAAAAAACAATAGAAAAATATACAATTATCAATGATGAATATAATAATTATTTAATAACATTAAATGAAAAAAGAAATTATACAAATAATTTAATAAATTATATAAATAAAAATATAAATAAAGAAAATCCTCCTTCAAAAGATATAAAAATAAATATTAATAATATTGAAAACTTAACAAATGAATGTAATAAAATAACAGATAAAGCAAATATAAATATTGCACATATAAAAGCAAAAAAAGTAAAATTTATTAAAAATAAACCAATTGAATCTTTTAATAGAGAAATTATTTATTATCAAAATTTAATTAATTCAATGATTCCATTTTTAGAAAAAACAAAAATAATATTTGATAAATTACTTCAATTTCAAAAAAATATTATTGAAGATGAAACATTTCCAATTTCAAAATCACATAGAAAAATAATATATGATAAAATGAAAAGTTTCAAATATGCTGAATTATATAAAAATTATAGTGAAAATATAAAAAAAGAAGAAATATGTATTATATGTCTTGGAGAATTTAATTCTGAAGATATAATTAAAAAATTTTTTTGTGAACATATATTTCATGAAAGTTGTTTAAAAGCTTGGATAAATCAATCTGTAAAATGTCCAATATGTAAATATGATATTAAAAGAGAATTAATGAATTATAAATTAATATAAAATAAAAAATTTATTATTTAATATTTATTATTTATTCACTTCAAAATAATTTTTTTATAATAAAATTACTCAGAAATAATTACAATTTATTCATTATATAATATAATTAAACTAAATAATAGTATTAGAACCTTTATATTTCCAATTATCAATTAAACTTAAATCTTTTGTTGATTCTTTATCATATTTTAATTGAACCAATTTTTTCCTACCTTTCAATAACTTTGCATTTTTTTTTTCAAAATCTAATAATTTTTTTCCATTTACTTCCAATTGATTTATATTTATACATCTATTTATATAATTTTTTAATTTAGAATTATTATTTAAAAATGAATCATTTTTAATCTGAGTATTTTTATAAGTTTTATTATAATCAGGAGTATAGGGTTTTCTTATTTTTTCATATATTTTATCTGATTTTTTTATATAAGAAGACCATAATGGATTTGATTTATTTCCATTATTAATGAAACCTTTATTAATTCCTTTATAATTAATTGGTTTTCTTAAATTAATAATCCAATTTTGGGAATTATATTGATAATTATGATTATCACTTTTATCTAAAAATTCATTTAATTCCTTTTTTTCTCTATATGAATCACTTAATGATAATAATAAAACTCTATTAGTATCTTTTATTTTTTCTTTGATTTTCTTTTTTAAATTTTTTCTGTAAGAATTGATTTTATTTTGATTTATAAAACTTTGTTCTTGAAGAATTAAATGTTTTTTAACTGTATCATTTAAATCATTAGGAATATTTTTTAAAAATGAATTTATTTCTTTTTTTTCATTTTTTTTAATACTATCATCAAATTTTGAAAATATTGTTTTTAATTGATTATTAAATTGATTATCTTCATAATTAAAGGTATTTTTTCTATGAAAACTAAATTTTTTAAAATAATTAGAAAAAGATTTTTTAATAATTGAAGCTGATAATCTTTTTTCAAAAATACTTTTTGATTTTGTTTTATTTTGATATATTTTACCAACAATAGAATATGGGATTAATTTATTATTTTTATCATATCTTGGTCCTTGAATCTTTTTTCCAATTATATATTTATTTGGGCTCTCATTAGATAAATTAAAATAAGTATTAGGATTTTCAAAAATTTCTTTTATATTTTCTTTAATTGATTCATTTTTTACTGGGTTTATTTTTGATAAAAATAATACCTTTATTTTTTTTTTTGTTTTACTTAAATTAGGAGATGTCATATATTTTTTGAAATAATTAATATTTTAAAATTAATTACAAAAATTAGTTAATAATTTTTTATAGTTATAAAAAATTATATTTATAGTTATAATATTTTATCTTGATTTTTCAAATTTTAAATTAATAAAATCATTTATTATTGTTTTAAGATAAGGAAATTGGTCTTTTATTTTTTCTTTAATCAAATTATTTTAAATATGATGATTAGTGAATAATTATGTTATTTTTACATTTTCTTTATATTTCTTTTTTTAGCTTTTTACTATCTAAATTAAATTTAAATATATTATGGATTATAATGAAAATTATTTATTAATTTCAATAATTTAAAATAATATTATGAGGAATTCAATTGAAAAATCTGAAAAATCAAATTATGAAAAAAATATTAATGAATATAAATTGCTAAATGAAAACACAAAAAAAAATGTAGATGAAATATTAGATAAATTAACAAATAAATTTTCATTAGAATATTCTATTGGAAATATGAATAATATAATATCTATTTATCATACATATTTAAATAATTTTTTAGATTCAATCAATAAATTAATTAATGATATTCAAAAAAATTTCATATTTCAAGAGCAAAAGACAATTTTCCATAAAGTATTTTATTCTATTTTATTAGAAAATCAATTAATTTTTGATAAAATTTCTGAGCAATTATTACAAATAAGAATAAATTTATCAACTGAAGTTGAGCAAAGTTCTTTAAAATATTCTCAATCAATAGAGATGTATAGTAAATTTAAAGATGATTTTGGGAAAAAATATATTGAAAATTTTGAAAATTATAAAAAATATATTGAAACATATGATAATATTGAAAAATGTTATTTAAATACAGAAAATGGAATTTTTGATTGGAAAAGTTCAGAAAAATTTGATATTAAAACACCATATGAGCAATATATAAAAACAAATGATGAATTAAATAATTATTGTAAAGTTTCTTTACCTGTCGCTATTGAAATTTATAATAATTATGAAAAAAATAAAATCTCTATTAATGATTATATAAAACAAACAACATTAAATTTAATAAATATTTTTCAAATATTTACAAATAATACATGTTTTTCCAATTATAAAAAAAGTATTGAAAAGCATCAAGAAAATGAAACAACAAAAGATGAAAAATTTGATTTATCAAATATTGAATTTCCTTTAATAAAATATAACTTTTCCATAATGAATAAAATTCAAATCGAAGAAAATGATAATTCTTCAAATATCAAAATCTCAAATACTGAAAAATTATTAAAAATAATGGAAAGAATTATTGAAGATTATCCAACAATTAATGATGATTTAAATATAGATAAAGAAATAAAAAAATTTAATATAAGAGAATTTATGACTAATTTAATTGAAAAAAGTGAAGTAGGAAAAAAATTAAATTTAGTTGAACAAAGTTTAAAAGAAGAATTTTTTAGAAATTATTTTTTAAAATATATAAATAAAAAAAGAACAAAAGGATTATTGGAAATCAAAAATCCTAATGCAATGAAAATTTTTGGTTCTATAATGAAAGAAATTATGGCATTTAATGAAGAAGATAAAAATATAGAAAATACAAAATTAATTTTTATAATGTCTCAAACATATTTTTATATTAATAAAAATGGAAAGAAAATTTATTTAATTCAATTTATAAAGAATAATCCTTTATTAAAAAAGGCAGATTATTGGTTAAATTTTTTATCAGAAATTATAACATTAGATTTTAATAAGGAGATTAAAAGAAGTCAAATTGATGAAAACACACTTAAAAATAATATTTCTTTTTCTAAAATTATGACATTGATTCAAAATATGAATGAATGTGAAGTAAGTAAAAATGTGATTAAAACAATGATTGATAAAGCTATTGAGAAGTATAATTTATCAAAAGATTTATCTGAACAGATTTTATTAGTATATGATAATCTACCTGATAAACGAATAACTGAATTTGATCCTGAAAAAGAAATAATATAACTTTTAAATTATTTAATATAATATTATATTAAAATAATTATAAAAAATTTTAAATTAAATGGAAATCAAAAAAATGAAAAAAAATAATAATACAAATATAAAAAAATAATAATTTATTATTTTCAATAATCAGCAAATAATTTTAATGATGCATAAATCAATTAACTGATATATATTTATCAATAATATTCATTTTATTAAATAATAATTTTTCATTTGGAAATGATATCAAAATAAAAAATTTTTAATCATTTATTAATAACTATTTTAATATTAAAATAATTTTATTAATCTGATACATTAAATTCAATTCTACTTATTAAAATATAATCACCACCACCACTCCCCCAATTATCAATAAAATTTATTAATATTTTCTTACAAATTTTTTCAATGGCAAACTCTTGAAATTTTTTCTTATCAGAATATTTTTCAAGAACAAATAAATTATCAATTTCTTCTTTCTTTCCATCAAGATCAAAAATATCAATTTTAAATGATTTAAGAGAACATTCTAATTCAGTAATTGAAATTCTAATTGATTTTAAATAATAAATTCTTCTAAATGAAAATTCAATAAAATGATTTTTTGTACCTTTTGATAAACAATATGGTTTCATTGGGTGTTTATTTAATACTATATCAGCAGGAAAATCAGTTCTAAATTCAGAAGAATTTGTAATTTCTACTTCATCATTGATCCAATGAAAATTATTGTTTTTTAAAACTAAATTCATTTTTATTTCATTAAAATGATTTTTTAATTTTTCATATAAATAATTAATTTGCTTTTTTTCTAATTTTAAATTAGAATTTTCTATTGATATTTTATTAAATTTTTCTTTTATTTTATTATTTTCTTCTTTTAAATTTTTAATTTCATTTTCTAATTGTTGAACTTTTAAATTAAATTTTTCAATTATATCAAAAATATCAATTGAATTATTCTCATTTTTTATCAAAGTAAAAAAAATGCCATAATTTTTTGATTTAGGAATTGTAATATTTAAAAGTAAATTTTCTTTTTCTTCAATTAATCTTACTGATGAATCAATTCTTTTTATTAATTCATCTAATATATCGTTTAATGTTTTAAATGATTTAAAATATTCATTCATTTCATGAATTTCATTTAATCCAATTTTAAGTATATATTCTTCATATATCAATTCTCCCTTTTTTACAATTATAATTTCAATTTCATTATTATTCAAAAATATTTTTAATATAAAATTATTATCTAAATTAGATTTTATCTGTTTTGAAAACAGTGAATTCATTTTTTTGAAAAAGAATAAGATTCAAATAATTAAAAAATTATTTTTTATTTAATATAATAAATGATTTTTATTATTCTAATATATGATTGAAAAGAATTAATCCTTTATTATGATTGTTTTCTAATTAAACTTAGTGTGAATATTTTAATTAAATAATCACAGGCCATTTTAGAAATTTAATTTTAGCCATAAACTTCTAAATAAATATAAATTAATTTATTCAGAATTGGTAATGGCTAATATTATATTTTTTTTTTTAACAAATTTTATAATTTTAATTTTTTTTATGGAAATTATTAAATTATAATTAACATTTTTTCAATATACTTATTTAATATAATATATAATATTATACATAAGAAGTAATAATAAT
>Ga0256407_10006687_pt1 | contig 17702 bp, 16 predicted proteins | sample RumenRJG_04DNA_FD_193489 | JGI IMG/M metagenome (GOLD analysis project Ga0256407, IMG submission 193489) | Bovine rumen microbial communities from Lethbridge, Alberta, Canada - RJG_04 | ecosystem: Host-associated > Mammals > Digestive system > Stomach > Rumen | place: Canada: Alberta...
CCAACAAATTAGAAGAAAAATAACACTAATGCACCGAAAAGCACAAGCACTCCCCTACTTTTATCAACAAGGCATAGCCCCCACCGACGAAAAAACAGGTTAATCCCGGCCGGATTTTCATTTAACCCCCCAAAAACATACAGGCAAGTGAGTTGATATGATTCATGGTTTATGAGCAACTCCAACAGTCTTATCGGCTCCTTGCTTGTTCCTAAGATATTAACAAAATAACATATAAAAGATGAAAACAGCATTTATTACTGGTGTTACAGGTCAGGACGGAAGTTACTTGGCTGAGTTCTTATTAGAGAAGGGTTACGATGTACATGAAATGATTTCCCAATCCAGATGATCCTGTCCCTTTTTCAAGATTAAACCATGCAATTATACCCATTCATTTTTGAGCCTAACCTACACTCTGTTGTATGGGGTGGTAATCAGCTAAGACCCTATAAAGGGCTTGAGCCTTCTAACGAGCCTATAGGCGAGAGTTGGGAGGTTAGTGCTGTACCCACTAGTACGAGCATTATAGCTAATGGCGAATTTAAAGGAAAAGACCTTATAACAGTTATCAATGAACAACCAGAGGCTATCCTTGGCAAGGCTGTTAATGAGAAGTATCATGGTAAACTCCCGTTGCTTGTTAAGTTCATCGATGCCAAACGTGACCTGAGCATTCAGGTGCATCCCAATGATGAGATGGCGATGCGTGAGCATGGCAAGATGGGCAAGACAGAGATGTGGTATGTTATCAAGGCTGAAGAAGGTGCCCATCTTTATGCAGGTTTTAAGCAAGAAATAACTCCCGAAGAATATCAGCAACGAATAGCAGAAGGCACTATTACAGAGGTTCTTGCAAACCATCAAGTAAAACCTGGAGATGTTTTCTACCTCCCTGCAGGCCGTATTCACGCAATTTGCGGAGGTATTCTTCTTGCAGAGGTTCAGCAGTCCTCTGATGTGACCTATCGCATCTTCGACTATAACCGTCCCGGTATGGACGGTAAACCTCGTGAATTGCATACAGAACTTGCTGCACAGGCTTTGGACTATCATGTCGAGAAGAACTATCGTACGGAATATAGTGAAATACTAGACAAAGCTGTACAAATTATCGATTCTCCCTATTTTGATGTGCGTGTAATGAATATCAATCAGCCTATGCATCGGAACCTTGTAAAATATGACAGTTTTGTCATAACGATGTGTATTGAAGGAGATTGCTCAATCCGTGTGCGAAGCACAGAAGAAGAGTATCTTTTGAAAGAAGGTAACAGTATGTTGATTCCTGCAGCAATAGCCGATTATGATGTTACACCTTTAAATGGTTCTTCAAAACTGCTGGATGCATTTATTGATAATAAAGATAGAAGCCTTTCTCACAAAGTAACTAGGTTTCTTCATATAACACAAAAATAAAAAATATAATGAGAAATAATCACATTGTTATTATGGCTGGCGGTGTTGGTAGCCGTTTTTGGCCTTTAAGTACACCTGAATACCCCAAGCAGTTCATTGATATATTGGGCTGCGGTAGAAGTTTGATACAACTAACAGTAGATAGGTTTCATGGAATCTGCCCTATGAGCAATTTCTGGGTTGTGACCAATGCAAAGTACGTAGATATAGTTAAAAAGCAATTGCCTGATGTACCGACAGAGCATATACTTGCTGAACCTGTAGCTCGTAATACGGCTCCTTGTATTGCATGGGCTTGCTGGAGCATCAAGATAGAAGACTCCACAGCCAATGTCGTGATAACACCAGCTGATGCAGTAGTTATGAATCCTGAAGAGTTCCGTAGGGTGATTAATAATGCTTTAGCTTTTACCGATAAAAACAATGCCATTGTTACTATTGGTATCAAACCTTCTCGACCTGAAACAGGCTATGGCTATGTAGAGGCTAAAGATGCTGTAGAAGGAGAAATCTGTGGTGTTGAGGCTTTCAAAGAGAAACCGAATCTTGAAACAGCAGAGCAATATTTGAAGGCTGGTAACTACCTTTGGAATGCGGGAATCTTTGTATGGAACATAGATACAATCACTGGCTGCATTACTAAATACAAGTCTAACATAGCTTCTAATATGGATAAGATAGCTGCAAATGATGATGTTGAAGAGATTTTCCCTCAATGTGAAAAAATCTCCATTGATTTCGCAGTAATGGAACCTGCAAGTGCAGACAATTTAGTTTACACCCATCCTGCTGATTTTGGTTGGAGCGATTTAGGCAACTGGGCGTCTTTGCATGATAAACTTGTTAAAGACGAGAATAACAATGGAGCCGTTGGCAACATCAAACTCTATGAATGCAACAATTGTGTAGTTCATGCTGAAGATGCAAAGAAAGTAGTTCTTCAAGGTCTTGATGGTTATATCTTTAGTGAGAAGAATGGGCGGATTCTTCTTTGTAAACGAAGTGAAGAACAGCGCATTAGAGAGTTTTCTGCCGAATAGATAAAAATAAAATTTTAATATTTAAAACAAAGAATAAAATGAAGACAGCATTAATTACTGGTATTACTGGTCAGGACGGAAGTTACCTAGCCGAGTTCTTGTTAGAAAAAGGATATGATGTACATGGAACCATCCGTCGTAGCTCTGTAGATTTTCGTGAGCGTATTGCTCACTTGGAAGGCACACCTCATTTTCATCTGCACTATGCAGACCTGGGTGACTCTATGAGTGTGCTGGGGGTAATTGGAAAGGTGCGCCCCGACGAGATATACAACCTTGCTGCACAGAGCCACGTGCAGGTCAGCTTCGACTCTCCTGAGTTCACCGCTGATGTTGATGCAGTGGGTGTGCTCCGTATCCTGGAGGCAGTGCGCCAGTTGGGCTTGACCGATACTTGCCGTATCTATCAGGCAAGTACTTCAGAACTTTACGGTAAGGTAGAGGAAGTACCTCAGAATGAGAACACCCCGTTCCATCCTTATTCTCCATACGCCGTGGCTAAACAATATGGTTTCTGGATTGTTATGGAGTATCGCGAGGCTTATAATATGTATTGCTGCTCTGGTATTCTCTTTAACCATGAGTCAGAGCGTCGTGGTGAGACATTTGTAACCCGCAAGATTACCCTTGCTGCTGCCCGCATCTCTCAGGGCCTGCAGGATTGTCTCTACCTTGGTAACATGGATTCCCTCCGCGACTGGGGCTATGCCAAGGACTATGTAGAGTGCATGTGGCTCATCCTTCAGCAGGACACGCCTGAGGACTTCGTGATTGCTACAGGTGTACAGCATAGTGTACGTGAGTTTACAGAACTTGCTTTCAAACATGCAGGCATTGAACTGAAGTTCGAGGGTGAAGGTATCAACGAGAAGGGTATTGTAGTTAATGGTCCTGAAAACTTGATTGGTAAGACTGTTGTCGCTGTTAGCGAGGACTTCTATCGTCCCACAGATGTGGTTAACCTTTGGGGTGATCCCACAAAAGCGAAAGCTAAGCTGGGCTGGAATCCTAACAAAACAAGCTTTGAGGAGTTAGTGAAGATCATGGTTGAGCATGATATTGCTAAGGTAGCCGCAGAAGGTGCCGCTGCTAAAGTGAGAACCAACCTCGCAGAGTACCTCGAAAAGGGCATTGTTAAATAAAAAGTTGAGAATCGATAGTTGAGAGTTTAGAGACAGTCCTTTCGTTTAGAGTTTTGAAGTATGGAAGTATTTGGTTATCGTAAGTTGATAGCTTATCAGAAGGCAAAAGAGGTGGTAAAACACACATACAAACTTCTGAAAAAGTTTCCAGCAGAAGAACGCTATGCTATGAGTGATCAACTCAGAAGGGCATCTGTCTCGATATCATCTAATATTGCTGAGGGAATAAATCGCTACTCTGTGAAAGACAAGTCTCATTTTATTGAGATGTCTTATGGTTCACTGATGGAGGTTTCTTCTCAGTTCGAAATAGCTGAAGAACTAGGATACATCACAGCAGAAGAAAGACTCAGTATGGATCAGTTGATAGAAGAAGTGGCAAGGCTATTGTCAGGACTTCAGAAAACTTATAAACCATCAACTGATTAAACTGACTCTAAACTCTAAACACTCAACTTTAAACTAATTGAATTTATGTTAGACAAAAATTCAAAGATATATGTAGCAGGCCACAATGGATTGGTGGGCTCTGCCATTTGGAATAACCTGCTTCAGCGTGGTTACACCAACTTGGTTGGCCGCAGCCACAAGGAGCTGGACCTGACAGACCAGTATGCTGTCAAGAAGTTCTTCGACGAGGAACGCCCCGATGCTGTTGTACTTGCAGCAGCATTTGTTGGTGGCATCATGGCCAACTCACTCTACCGTGCTGACTTCATCATGATGAACATGAAGATTCAGTGCAATGTTATTAGTGAGGCATATGCTCATGGTGTAAAGAAACTTCTCTTCCTGGGCTCAACCTGCATTTATCCAAAGAATGCACCTCAGCCAATGAAGGAAGATTGCCTTCTCACCTCTCCCCTGGAGTACACTAACGAGGAGTACGCCATTGCAAAGATTGCCGGACTGAAGATGTGCGAGAGCTACAACCTGCAGTATGGCACCAACTACATTGCCGTAATGCCCACCAACCTCTATGGCCCTAACGACAACTTCCACTTGGAGAACTCCCATGTCATGCCCGCCATGATGCGCAAGGTCTACCTTGCCAAACTCATCCACGATGGCGCATGGGATAAGATTGCCGTCGACTTAAACAAGCGCCCTGTTGAAGGCGTTACTGGCAACGCCAGCCAAAAAGAAATTCTGGATGTACTTGCCAAGTATGGTATAGAGAACAATAAGGTAACCCTTTGGGGTACAGGTACACCTCTGCGTGAATTCTTGTGGAGCGAGGATATGGCAGATGCCTCAGTACATGTTCTGCTGAACGTAAACTTCAGCGACATTATTGGCATCGAGAAATACTCATCTGTACACTACGGTGCAAGCACCGATGGTGCTGTCGACCGCAACCACTCAGCAGGCCGTGGCGGTGCAATCCCCAAGTTGGGCGAAATCCGCAATTGTCACATCAATGTTGGCACAGGTAAGGAACTCACTATCCGCGAGCTGTCAGAACTTGTTGTTAAGGCTGTTGGTTTTGAAGGCGAGGTTGAGTTCGACACTTCAAAACCCGATGGTACAATGCGCAAGCTCATCGATGTTTCTAAACTCCACTCTCTCGGTTGGACTCACAAAGTCGAAATCGAGGATGGTGTTAAAAAACTATTTGAATGGTATAAAGAAAGTTTGACTTAATATTTTATAACATGAATATTGCAATAGTTGGTACTGGCTATGTTGGCCTAGTGACAGGAACTTGTTTCGCAGAGATGGGCGCACATGTAACTTGTGTGGATGTTGACGCACAGAAAATTCAGAAGCTGAAGGATGGCATTATGCCCATCTACGAGCCAGGGCTCGAAGAACTCGTTAAACGTAACGTAGGTTTCGAACGTCTCAAGTTTACAACCGATCTTACAGAGGTGCTCGATGATGTAGAAGTTGTCTTTTCTGCCGTCGGTACACCTCCTGATGAGGATGGTAGTGCCGATTTAAAATATGTGCTTGCAGTAGCACGTCAGTTCGGTCAGAATATCAATAAATACACAATCCTTGTAACAAAATCAACAGTACCAGTAGGCACCGCAAAGAGAGTAAAGGCTGCTATTCAGGAAGAGTTGGACAAACGAGGAGTCAATGTGCCTTTTGATGTAGCCAGCAATCCAGAGTTCCTTAAGGAGGGAGCTGCCATTAAGGACTTTATGAGTCCTGACCGTGTGGTTGTTGGTACCGAGAGCGAAAAAGCCAAAGAGGTCATGACTCGTCTTTACAAGCCATTCCTTATCAATAACTTCCGGGTTATCTTTATGGATATCCCATCAGCAGAGATGACCAAATATGCAGCCAATGCTATGCTGGCTACACGTATTAGCTTTATGAACGATATTGCTAACCTTTGTGAGCGTGTTGGAGCCAATGTGGATAGTGTTCGCAAGGGCATCGGTACCGACTCTCGTATTGGTTCCAAGTTCCTCTATGCCGGTTGTGGCTATGGCGGCAGCTGTTTCCCTAAAGATGTTAAGGCTTTGGTGCATACCGGTATGGATAATGGCTACCATATGGAGGTAATCGAGGCTGTGGAGCGTGTAAACGAGAAGCAGAAATCGATTGTTTACGATAAGATTATCAAGGCTGTAGGCGATGTTAAGGGTAAAACAATTGCTATCCTTGGTTTGGCCTTTAAACCCGAAACCGACGATATGCGCGAGGCGCCTGCCTTGGTGGTTATTGATAAACTGCTGAAGGATGGCGCAACGGTTAGAGTTTTCGACCCCATTGCGATGGATGAGTGCAAACGCCGTATTGGCGATGTGGTTACCTATTGCACAAATATGTACGATGCCGCCGATGGTGCTGATGTATTTGCCTTAATGACCGAATGGCGTCAGTTCCGCATGCCTTCATGGAATGTGATTAAGAAAGTTATGACAGGAAATATCGTTGTTGATGGTCGTAACATCTATGATCGTCAAGAACTCGAGGAATTAGGATTCGTATATACAAGGATTGGAGAATAATAGTTTCTAGTTATGAAAGTCGTATTATTAGCAGGAGGATTTGGCTCACGTATTAGTGAGGAGTCAGTATTTAAACCTAAACCTATGATAGAGATAGGTGGCATGCCAATCTTGTGGCATATCATGAAAGAGTACGCCTATTATGGGCATAACGAGTTCATAATCTGTGCGGGTTATAAACAAGAGTTTATCAAGGAGTGGTTTGCAAACTACTTTATCCACAACAGTGATATTTCATTTGATTTCCGAGGCGGGAAGAATGATATGACCGTACACCACAGTCATTTAGAGCCTTGGAAGGTAACTGTTGTGAATACAGGCTACGATACAATGACTGGCGGCCGTATAAAACGTATTCAAGAGTATGTGGGAAACGAATCTTTTTTCATGACATACGGGGATGGCGTTTGTGATGTTGACATCAACAAACTCCTAGAATTCCATAAATCCCATGGTAAGAAAGCCACCCTTACTGCTGTAAAGATGAAGCAGGAGAAAGGTATTCTTGATATTGGTGGCGACAATGCTGTTAAATCATTCCGCGAGAAGAATGCTACAGATGGTGCACCCATCAATGCTGGATATATGGTTCTTGAACCTTCTGTATTTGATATATTGGATGGTGACAGCTGCATCTTTGAGCGTAAACCTCTTGAGACTCTCGCAGCAGAGGGTGAGTTGATGTCGTATATTCACGAAGGTTTTTGGCAGTGTATGGATAACATTCGTGAGAAACAGATGCTGGAGAAGCTCTTACAGGAGGGTAAAGCTCCTTGGAAGAAATGGGAAAGAGAAGTACCTCAAAAATCATAAGCATGATAGATATATTCAATAACTTTTATAAAGGCAGAAAAGTCCTTGTGACAGGTCACACAGGTTTCAAGGGCTCTTGGCTCAGCATTTGGCTTCATGAGCTTGGTGCAGAGGTAGTAGGCGTAGGTCTGGAACCCTATAGCGAGAGGGATAACTTTGTCCTCTCTGGTATTGGAAAGAAGATTAAGGCTGACATCCGTGCAGACATCCGTGATGGAGAGAAGATGAAAGAAATCTTCGCTCAATACCAGCCTGAGATAGTTTTTCATCTTGCAGCACAGCCGCTGGTACGCCTTAGCTATGAGATTCCAGTTGAGACTTACCAAACCAACGTGATGGGTACCATTAATATCATGGAAGCCATCCGTGAAACGGAAAGCGTCAAGGTTGGAGTGATGATAACAACCGACAAATGCTACGACAACAAAGAGCAGATGCGAGGCTATAAAGAGGATGACCCCTTTGGCGGCTATGATCCCTATAGCTCAAGCAAGGGTGCTTGTGAGATAGCAATCCAGAGCTGGCGCAGGAGTTTCTTCAATCCTGAGGATTATGGAAAGAAGCATCACGTAAGTCTGGCCAGTGTACGTGCCGGTAATGTGATTGGTGGTGGTGACTGGGCTAAAGACCGTATCATTCCCGACTGTATTCGCGCTTTGGAGGCAGGAAAGCCCATTGACATCCGTAGTCCAAAGGCTGTACGTCCCTGGGAGCATGTGCTGGAACCCTTGAGTGGCTATATGCTGCTTGCTCAGAAGATGTGGGAGAATCCTACTGATTATTGCGAGGGGTGGAACTTTGGTCCTGAATCAGAATCCGTATTGACCGTATGGGAAGTGGCCACAGCCATGATAAAGAACTTTGGTTATGGCGATTTGAAGGATGTGTCAGATCCTAATGCCCTACATGAAGCTAATCTACTGATGCTTGATATAACTAAGGCAAAGACTCGTTTGGGATGGAAACCAAGGCTGAATGCATTACAGACCATTGAATTGGTAGTAGACTGGTATAAGCGTTATAAAGAAATAGATGTGTATGAAATATGCATTGATGAAATTGATGGATACCTTTCATGAAAGAGAGAAATAAAACTATCGATAATGCTAAGGGCATAGGTATTATATTGGTCATAGTGGGACACTTATATACAAAGGATTCAATTCCATTTATGTATATCTTCTCTTTCCATATGCCTCTTTTTTTTATTATCAGTGGTTATTTGATGAACGCTGACAAGTATTCAACATTGACAGAATGCGCTAAAACCTCTTTTGTGCGATATGTTAAACCATATTTTGCTTTTTGTATTATTGGTTTCTTTATTACATTACCAGTAAACGGAGGGGGGATTTTTTTAGGAAAGTATACATTAACACAGTTGACGACAAGAATATTATATGAGACTTTTTGGACTATTAATCCATTTGTTTTTTTTATGGGTAGTCTATGGTTTCTTATTGTTCTTTTTTTGTCAATAGTATTTGGGTGGTTTCTTATTAATAAGCTATGGAAATCCCCAAAGAAATTCTATGTGCTTGTAGTGCTTCCAATCATTTCATACGGATTGTACATATTTCAGAATTTAAGTTTCATGCCTGAATATGCTCAACAATCTTTACCTTTAAAGATAGCTTCGGTGCCAATATGTACTATGTTTATATTATTAGGCTATGAATTAAAAATAAGGAAATTTGAATTTAAACTGTCATATGTTACATTGTTCACGTTTTTAGCAGTTATAGTTGTAATACCATACAATGGAAGTGTAAATATATCTATTCCTTATTTTGGAAATATGGTACTATTTGTAATGAATGCTGTATTGGGAAGTTATACAGTATTATCTTTATCTAGTATAAAGTTTCCAAAATTTATAGAATGGTTTGGTCAAAATTCTCTCATCATTTTTGCAACGCATGGTGTTTGGATTATTGTTTATACTCAAGTCATAAAGTTTTTGTTCGGTTATAGTGAATTGCTGGCAATCCATCGTATAACTGGATTACTTATTGTGGTGGGATTGTCTTTACCTACAGTAAAAATAGTAACGCCATTACTTAATTATATTTTACGTAAGATTTAAGAAATGCATATTTTTGTAACTGGAGCATCAGGATTTATAGGCTCATATCTTGTTAAGGAATTAATAAACTGTGGACATCAGGTTTTGTGCCTTAAACGTATAACGTCAAATTTGTATCGAATTGAAGACTGTGGGGACAAAATCAATTGGGTTAATACAAAAGACAATTGGATGGATAAGTTTAGAGATTTCAATCCTGAAATAGTTTTCAATCTTGCTTGGGATGGTGTGTCGTCAGCGGATCGTGTTATTTGGAACAAACAGATTGGGAATGTACAGTTCCAACAGACATTACTGGATTTGTCGTTAGAATGTAAGGTGAGAAAGTTTATCGGCGTCGGATCACAATCAGAATATGGCGATTTTGAGGGAACGATTGATGAAAGCTATCCAGCTGCTCCTAAAACAGCCTACGCAGCAACAAAACTGGCATGTCTTGACATATTGCGTAGCTTCTGCGATATTAATAATATGGAATGGTACTGGTTTCGTGTTTTTCCTCAATTTGGGCCTATGGAATCAGGTACATGGCTTATTCCTAGTTTGATAAAGTCCATGTGTACACAAGATCATATGGATTTAACGCCTGGAGAACAACAGTTGCCATATTTGTATGTAGGAGAATGTGCAAAAGCAATAGCATCGCCGATTAATGCAGGAGACAAGAGTGGAATTTACAACATTTGTGCTGACAATCCACTACCTCTAAAGACAATTGTGTCAACAATACGTGATAAGGTTAATCCATCATTCCAATTGAATTTCGGAGCAATGCCATATCGCTTTGGTCAAAGTATGTATATGTGTGGTAACACAAAAAAATTAAGTGATAATCTTTATCACATTAATACATCGTCATTTGGAGAAAGGATGGACGAGACGATACAGTATTATTTGAACGTTTTCGGTAAGAAGAAATAACTTAAACATGAAAGTATCTGATTATATTGCAGATTTCCTATTTTGTAAAGGAATTAAAGTGGTCTTTGGCTACCAAGGGGGAATGATAACCCATGTTGTCGATTCAATAGGGAACCATAATGGAATAGACTATATCCAGTGTTATCATGAGCAAACCGCTGCTATAGCAGCCGAAGGATATTCAAAGGAAACAGGTGTTTTAGGTTGCGCTGTTTCGTCAAGTGGACCTGGGGTTACGAATATGATGACAGGTATTGCTGATGCATATTTTGATAATGTTCCTGTATTGTATATCACAGGTCAGGTAAATACGTATGAGTATAAGTATGATAAACCTATTCGGCAGCAAGGTTTCCAAGAGATGGAAGTTGCCAGTCTTGTCTCACCAATTACTAAGTATGCGAAACTACTAGATGTTGCTGAAGATGTTCCATATGAACTGGAGAAAGCTGTCTATATGGCTGAAGAGGGGAGGAAAGGCCCTGTTTTGCTTGATATACCTCTCAATATACAGAGAGGTAATATTAATCCAAATGAATGCCGCCATTTTTGTCATGAAGGGCAGAATCTTGGCCTCCCCGATATGACAGAGACAATTAAGTTACTTAGGACTGCACAACGCCCAATGTTGTTATTAGGAGCAGGATGTAACGGCAATAAAGAGAAATCTTTAGTAAAAGAACTCCTTTCCTTGTGGCAAGTACCTGTTGTAACTTCTTTAATGGGGCGTAGTTCTCTTACAGAAGATTATGTGTATCATATGGGCATGGTTGGTAGTTACGGGAACCGTAGTGCAAACATGGCCGTATCGCAAGCAGATTTACTTATAGTTCTTGGCTCCCGTTTGGACACTCGTCAAACAGGAGCACGGCTGGATGCTTTTATTCCAGATGCTACCATTGTTCATGTAAACGAAGATATAAACGAACTGGAAAGCCATCGCCTTCCAAATAGAGTAAAAGTTCATGGTAAAGTTGATTCTTTTCTTGAAGGTTTAATAGCAGAGGTGAGGAAATTATCAATATCGCAATTAAGTCAGTGGCATCTTTTCTTGCATGAGATAAGGGATAATTATAATCAGTTCAATGAAATTACTCGTTTTGTCGATAACAAGACACCATATCTCTTTGTCAAAACACTTAATGACTATACAAAACCGTCGGATATTGTCATTTCTGATATAGGACAAAACCAAATGTGGGTTGCTCAGACTATTCGTTTGAAGGAAGATATGAAGTATTTTACCAGTGGAGGTTTGGCTCCCATGGGCTATGCTCTGCCTACAGCGATTGGTTGTTCATTTGCTTCCCCGGATAAGAATGTAATAGCTGTTTGTGGAGATGGTGCATTCCATATGTCAACCCAGTCGTTGGGGGTTATTTCTCAGCATAATCTGCATATTAAAGTTGTGATTATGAACAACAATTGTCTAGGTATGATTAATCAGTTCCAGCGTTTGTATTTTGATTCTAGATTCTATGGTACTCATCCCACATATGGATTCCAGAATCCATCCTATGAGTATATGGCAAAAGCTTATGGTCTTTGTTATTATAGAATTGGATTGAATGATTTGTCAAATAAAGAGTTGATGAACGAAATCTTTTCGAAAGAGAAGTGTATTATAGAGTATATTATCGATGGATTTACTTCGGTATGTCCTAAATTGGAATATGATAAGCCTCTTTCAAAACCAATGCCGATGTTGGATGAAGACGAATTCAATAAGGCATTTAGTATGTTCAATTAGTTGTATTCATGAAAGAATTGCTGCTCATAATAGCTAAAAGGCTTGGCTTTGATAGGTCCATTGCCTATTCTTCTGGTGGAAGTATTGTCGGTGCAATTACGGGAATCCTCATCTTGTTCTTCATCGGTATCTTCCTTTCAGAGGAGGAACAGGGCTTTTATTTTACTTTTAACTCAATTATTGCCATACAGGTTTTTTTTGATTTAGGACTTACAGGTATAATGACTCAGTATGTTGCACATGAGCATGCACACTTACATTGGGCTGAAAATCAAGTAGATTTAATAGGAGAAGGAAAATATACCTCCAGATTATCATCTTTATTAAAATTTTGTGTAAAATGGTATGGAGCTATATCTGTGTTATTTTTTATAGCACTTAATATCGTTGGTTTTGTTTTCTTTAACAAATACAATAATGAAAGAGGAATAGAATGGCAGACACCTTGGATATTATTATGTGCAGGTGCAGCAGCAAATCTTTTTCTCGCCCCAATAATGGCATTTATTACAGGAATAGATAAGGTTAAAGAAGTGATGAAAATAAGATTTTATAAGAACCTTATAATTCCTTTAGTTACCTGCCTTGGCTTAATATTAGGGTTTAAACTCTATGTTTTGGGTGTAGCATCCATTGCAACGGCAATCTATAACTATTCACAGATATCTTTTACCCAATTGGGCGAAATACTTAGAAGTATATGGAAAACAAAAATTACCGAGAAAGTTTCCTACATGAAAGAAATCTTTCCATATCAGTGGAAGATTGCATTAAGTTGGATCAGTGGCTATTTTATCTTCCAACTTTTCAATCCGGTACTCTTTGCAACGGAAGGACCTGTTGTAGCAGGACAAATGGGTATGACACTACAGATACTAAATGCTATTAATGCACTAACAATGTCATGGATGAATACAAAAGTCCCTTTGTTTTCCAGATTAATAGAACTGAAAGATTACTATCAACTAGATACGATCTTTATGAAAACTCTGAAACAAGTTGGTGTTGTGAGTATATTTTTACTCTCAATATTCTTCTTTGGAGTGGTGTTTATTCATGTAACGGATTTCCAGATTGGCAAAATTAAATTATATAACAGGATTTTACACGAAGGCCCTCTGTTGTTAATGATAGGTGCTTTGTTGGCAAATATGGCAGTTTCTTCAGTAGCAACCTATCTTCGTTGTCATAAACAAGAGCCACTGCTCATACAGTCTATAACAATGGGAGTCCTTACAATGTTATCAACCTTCCTCTTGGGCAATGCTTTTGGATTATATGGTATTACACTAGGCTATTTCATATTATGTATATTAGTAGGTTTACCATGGGGAATTTATTTGTTTAAAGAATATAAAAGAATATGGCATCAGTAAATAAGATATTAACGATATCTATTCCTACATATAATAGGAAAAATCAATTATTGCGATTATTGCATAGCATTGAGCAGCAAAAATGCCTTGATTTGTATTGTATTCAAATAAGTGATAATTGTTCAGATTATAATCTTTCGGAAGCTATATGTGCTGAATTTAGTGCGGACTTTACGAGTAACATTGAAATCTTTTATAGACCTTTCAATGGTGGAGCTGATTATAATATAACAAGCACGTTTCTGAATGTCAAGACAGAACTAATGTGGCTTATTGGCGACGACGATGAGGTTCAAGAGGGGGCAATTAGAATAATTGTAGATAAATATCAGAAAAATCCAGGAATAGGTTTTTTTAAATATTCAATGAATGCAAAACATCCTCAGTCTGAAGATATTTTATTGAATAGCATTTCTGATATAGTTAAATGCCATAGAAACGGAATAATGTATGGAGGTGATCTCATCTTTATGTCAAATAATGTGTACAATCTTAAAATCACAAAAAAATATTTCGGTGATTGTCTGTATTATAGTTATTGTTCGGCTGCTCATACTTTACCGTTATTGAGGGTGTTGATTGCTGAAGATGAGTGTGCAATGTTATGTAAAGAACTTGTAGTTAAGTATAATGCCCCAGATGGTGACCATTGGAATTATACTAAAATTGTAGCATCTCTAGGCTCTTTTTTAGATATCAGTTATAATAATAAGCACCACGAAATTAGAGATTATTTTCAAATTATGTGTTCCCACTTCGGTGTTGGACAGTTCTTATTAGGTATACTAAAGATAAAAGATAAATCATATCGGGATTATCTTTATCGAAAGTCTAGGAATTCTGTATTCTCTGGTGATATAGGGTTTATTGGATATTTAACATGTTATTTATATAGAATAGAATCATTTACGGGAATAAAAATTCTTTCGAGTGGATATGCTAGACTATATAATGCGCAAAACAATTTTAAGGAAAGAATGAAAGATAAGGCTGTCACAGATCCCAATGCAGCTCGTTGTGTGGCTTGGATGAAGAAATATATGCCCAAACTGAAATAATTTGAGATAATATAATGATATACGGTTTTTTCCATATAGTATTATTAATAATCTTATTTGAGGTCTTTTATTTTGATATTGCTCATAAAGGATCTAAATCGTATTTCCTGTGTTTTAAATATACATGGGTTATACTTGCTTTAATTTCTGCTTTCAAATATGGAGTAGGCCCAGACACACCCAACTATATGAAAGCATACGAAATGATGCCTCCAGTCAATGAACTGACTCTGTTGGATTTCGTCGTTTTTCGATTTCAGCCGTTATACACCTTAATCAATAGTATCTGTAAGTTTATTACAGATAACTTTATACTGGTTCAGATCTGTCAAAGCGTTTTGTTCTTTACGAGTACATATTTGCTGATGAAGGAACTTAAGGTTAGGAAATTCTATGTTCTTGTTTTTATCTTCTTATATTTTTATTTTATTTCGGGTTTAACGGCAATGAGAGAATCATTTGCCATGTCTTTTTGTTTCTTCGCATTCAAATACTACCGTGAGAGAAGATGGGTAATGTTTTATATTTTTATCTTAATAGCACTTGGATTCCATACTGGATCAATTGTTTTTACGATTCTGCCATTCTTCCATTTGTTTGATGTGAACAAAAAACGGAATATGGGTTATATGGTATTTCTGTCGTTATTGATTGCGTTGTTCGCGTGGAAATTTCTGAGCGGTTATAATGTTTCATCCGAGACTTCGGGTAGTGTTGGAAGATACTTAAATGCAGATTCCGCGGGCCTGTCTATCGCAAATATTATAAAAAACATTCTAGTTTTATTTGTATTATATAGGTCGGTATTCTTTATGAAGGGTGAAAAAGGTGATATAATAATGATGGCCACATTTTATGTCGTGCTGGATCTTTTAGGTAATGCACTTATCCCTATGATGTTCAGGATTTCTTCATATTTTACACTCATGTTCTGTTATGCAATGTGTTTGATCTTGGGGGATAAGAGAATAAATATCTTTTTTAAATATGTAGTAATAGTGCTGTTTTTCTATCAGCCAGTAGCTAGGTATATAAATTTCTATACTAACGAGATATTTATAAGGGGGGCAGGGATTGATCCGTACTGTTCTTATTTTTCGGACGACAAAACTTATTATAAGAAGTTAATTAATGAAGCAGAGGCTTTGGACTATTATAAGGAAAGCGGCTATGATAATTGAGACTTTGTTGTTATTATATTAACAACATGCTCTTTCGATTTGTTCAGTAATAAAAGGATAAGTATCAGCTAATGTTGAAATGGTATAATTATAAATACGAAGTGGCTATAAAATATTGGAATTCGAAACTTTAAATATATGAACGCACCAATAATAATTTTTGCATTTAACAGATTAAAACCGCTGAAGGCATGTGTGGCAGCATTGCTCGCCAACACAGAAGCGGCGGAGAGTGATCTTATTGTGTACGTGGATGGACCTCGTGAGAATAAGGAAGGCGAGGCTGAAAAGGTAGATGCCGTGCGGCAATTTGTGAGAACCATCACGGGCTTTAAATCCTTAACATATCACTTTTCTAATGAGAATAAAGGATTGGCACCTTCTGTCTCTGCCGGAGTGACAGAAGTCATAAACCAGTATGGCAAGGCCATTATAGTGGAAGATGATATAACAAGCGCTACCAATTTCCTTAGTTTTCTGAATCAAGGTTTGGACTTTTACGAAGACTGTAAAGAGGTGTTCTCTATCAGTGGAGAGTCTATTAGAGTGAAATGTCCTGAAGGATATAATTACAGTAACTATTTTGCACCGCGTGCGGGATGCTGGGGGTGGGCTACCTGGGCAGACAGATGGAATACAGTTGATTTTGAACTTAAAGATTGGGAAACCGTTAAAAGAAACAAGAAAGCCTTTAACAAGTGGGGGGGATCTGACTGCTACAGTCTGTTAGACGGATGGCATAAGGGAAAGAATAGTTCTTGGGCAATAAGGTTTAACTATTCGCAGTTCATACAAGGAAAAACCACATGTTTCCCTATTGTAAGTAAAGTAACAAATGAAGGGTTTGAAGAAGATGGTACCAACTGTAAAAAGGTTACATATAACAGATTTAAGATGGACTTTGATAAGTCTGGACAAAAAGATTTCCGTTTTAAATCAGAAATAGAAGAAGATCCTTTATTCGTTAAGCAACGCTTATGGGACGTGAGATTGTCTGTGAGAATTTATGCGAAATTAAGAAATACTATAGGAATATAACCAATGGCAATCATGAAAAAGAATGTTACTCAAACCGTTAAGGATGGTCTTTGCCTAGGTTGTGGGGTTTGTCAGGACATTTGTCCCAAAGACTGCATTACAATTGTGCATGAACGTACAAATTCCCCATCTGTGGATAACGATGCTTGCATCGATTGTGGGAAATGTCTGAAGGTTTGCTCGGGCATTGGCTGTGACATAAAGAAACGTTCTGAGTCGCTATTTGGTGCCAAGGACATAAAAGAAGATATATACATAGGCAGGTATCTAAAGTGTTATAGTGGCTATAGCACAGATTATGAAATTCGATACCATAGTGCCTCAGGTGGTTGCCTGAGCCAATTCCTGATTTTTCTGCTGGAAAAGAAAATCATAGATGGTGCTGTGGTGACAGGATTTGCGAAAGGTAATCCTATGCAGCCTCATGCCTATATAGCAAAGACAAAGGATGAAGTGCTGGCAGGCCGGAGTTCAAAGTATTGTGTGGTTTCATACGATGGTATTGCTACAGAGATACTGAACCATCCAAGAAAATACGTAATAGTGGGATTACCCTGCCATATTCAAGCTTTCAGAAAGCTGGCAGATGTTGATAGGAAAATTCGTGAGTCTGTTATCGGCTATTTCCCTATTTATTGCTCATCGAACAAGAATATGGAATCGCAGGAATATATGTTGTGGCGATACCATATAGATAAAGATAAATTAGCAGAATTTGCATATAGAGATGAGGGATGCCTTGGTAAGATGTTTTTCCGAGATAAAAACAGGAATTCGATGGGCGCGCCCATCGAATTCCTCGATTTTTATCGAGGTGTTCGAGCCTTCTTCAATGTCCCCCGCTGCAATGTATGCAGTGACTTTTATGGTGAGATAGGCGATGTTTGCTTTGGTGACTTAAACAAGGATGAT
>Ga0256407_10006688_pt1 | contig 17696 bp, 12 predicted proteins | sample RumenRJG_04DNA_FD_193489 | JGI IMG/M metagenome (GOLD analysis project Ga0256407, IMG submission 193489) | Bovine rumen microbial communities from Lethbridge, Alberta, Canada - RJG_04 | ecosystem: Host-associated > Mammals > Digestive system > Stomach > Rumen | place: Canada: Alberta...
GATGATAAAGAAAAAGAAGTGGAAAAAGAAAAAGAAGTGGAAAAAAAAAAAGAAGTGGAAAAAGAAGAAGAAGAAAAAGAAAAAGAAAAAGAAAAAGAAAAAGAAAAAGAAAAAGAAAAAGAAAAAGAAAAAAGAGATGATAAATATGGAAAAATAAAAGAAGAAAATATAGAAAAAGGGAATGATGAAAAAAATGAAATAGAAGTTGAAAAATTAAATGAAAAAAAAATAATAGAAAATGGAAAAGAAGGTAATGAAAAAATTAATGATAAAGATAAAAATGAAGAAAAAGAAAATAAAAAAGAAGAAATTAAAGATGAAAGGAAAGAAGAAATTAAAGAAAAAAAAGAGCTTAAAGAAGAAGAAAATGAAGAATTTAAAGAAGATGAAAAAGAAAAAATTAAAGAAAAAGTTAAAGAAAAAATAGAAGATAAGGAAAAAGAAGAAGAAAAAGAAAAAGATAAAGAAAATCAAAATGAAAAAGAAGGAGAAGAAGAAGAAGAAAAAAAAGAAGTTAAAGAAGAAAAAGAGAAAGGAAAAGAAAGAGAAAATAAGGAAGGAGATATTGGTAAAAAAGAAATTAATATAAATGATATTCAAACAAATGAAGTTAAAGAAAATGAAGAAAAAAATTTAAAAGATGATGAAGAAAATGTAAATAAAAAAGAAGGAGTTAAAGATAAAGAAAAAGTTGAAAATAATAAAAAAAAAAATGATAAAGAAAATGAAAAAGAAGAATAAAAAGTATTAAAATACTATTTTTAGAAATATAATTTTTTATAAAATGTTTTTTCTTAAAACAAACTGTAATTAAATACAATAAATATAATTTTTTATCTATTTATTCAAACATTAATGAATTTATTTATTAATATTTTAAAATATTCATATAACTAAACTTTTTATTATGAAAACATTAATAAAAAATGAATATTTTAGTTGTAAATAAATTTTTATATAAGATATATGAGAAATTTTAATAATTATTTTTTTTCATTAATGAATCAATAATTATATATATAAAAACATTTACTTTATAATTTTTTTTTTCATTAACAATAAATTATTTTGATTTAAACTTCACTAATAATATTTTTTTTATTTAAAATAAAATTATTATTATAAGTATTATAATTAATAATTTCAAATTCAACATTTATTTTCCTTGATTTATTTTTATGATATATATCTATTATATTTATTTTGTTTTTGATATTTCATAATTAATAATATTTCTTTTTTATTTAAATACTCTGAATCTTCATAAATATATATATATATTTGTTTATTCATTATATTAATCATTGATTAAATATCTTTTTTCAGATTCTTTTACAATAATATTATCTTCACTATTATTTACTTTTCAATTTGGAAAATCTATCTTATTTGAAGAAAGATAAAATGAGTCTTTTGATGGATTAAAAGTATCTTCAAATAATGATGTGACTTGTAAACAAGAATTCATTATTTAATTTTTTTTTATTAATTTATGATTAAATTGGATGAAATATGAAAGTAAAAATAAATAATTATTTATTGATTATTTAAAATTTTTTTCTTCTTTTTTTAACAATTTTTAATAATTATTAATTTTTTAATTTCAATAAAATCAATTTATAATACATTGAATAAAAGTAAATGAAAATAAATGAACAAAACTCAAATGAATAAATAAGCCAAATAAGTCATAAATAATATAAAATTAAAAAAATCAATAATTAAAATATTATCAAAAAAAAATTTAAGCAACTAAAAATAATTTAAATTAAATAAAAATTTTAATTTGAATTTACAAAATAGAGAATTATAAAAACAATGATTAATAATACAAAAACACCAAGAAGCCAATAAATCAAAGAATTATAAGATTTATTTAATTTATCAATATAATCAGAAGCACTAATAGCAAGATTATCTTGATTAAACATTCCATTAACATTTTGAATAAATTTAATTTCTCTATTTTCTATATTAAAACTAATTAAAGTAGACCTTAAAGCACTATCTCCAAGAATCCAAGTTTTAATATCAAAAACATCAACCATAATTTGAAAATGACATTGAAAAGAATTTTTTGAATTAAAATCAATAATATCTGAGAAAGAAATATTAAAATAATTTCCAAATCCTAAAAAAATTGAAAATGAACCAAATTCATATTGTGAATTACATTTACAAATTAATTGATAATTTTGATTTATTTTACATTTTTCTGGCATCCTTCTATTAAAATGAGTTATAATATTTAAAAAATCATTTCTTGGAATTATAATATATGATGTTCCAGTATCAAAAATTAAATTTGAATTTGAAATAAAATTATAATCATTTTTACCAAAAGAATCATACATTTGAATACCATTTTGTATATTACATAACCAATAATTAGATTGTAAAGGAACATCACATTTATTAAATTTTTTATTTTTAAAGAAATTTTTTATATAATTATTTTCTAATATATCACCAATATAAATTCTTGACTGATCTTTTGAATGTGTTAAATAAAAAGAAAAAGAAGGAGTTAATATTTTATTTTGATTATACAAAGTTTCAATAAATGAGTTTCTTGAATTACCTTCATTATTTATTCCTAAACCCATAACACCATCTGCAATAGTTCCACTTAGATTTTTTTCTTCATGAACAACTAAAAACCTAAAATTATCAGCTTGCATTTTTTGATTATATAAAAATTCTTTTTTAGGATTTGAATTAATATTTATTGAATCTTCATATAAATTACCATTTACATATCCAATTGCATATGTTATATTTTTTTTTATATTTAATGATTTTGAAGTAGATGAATTTAAAGGATTATATTTTTTAGTATAATTTCGACATGATGTACAATTAAATAAAGGGACCCATAATATATTACTTCCTGTATCAAATATTATTGAAATTTTTTGATTTGTACTTCCTAAATATATTGTACCAAAATATTGAATATTAAAAAAATTGTTTAGATTTATTGATGAAAAATAAGGGTTTATTTTAATTGTTTTGTTTAATTTTGATAATGATGTTAAATGACGATTTTTTAAGTCTTCTTCTGGAGTTGATATTATGTCTATTTTATATTTTGATATTAATTCATTTATTGCTTTTGTATATTTTTTTGACTCCTTACGCTCAGTTTTTAAAGAGAAATACTTTGATGATATAATTGAAACATTTATTATTATTAATAAAAGATAAAACAACTTGTCCATTAAAAAAATTAATTATAAATTAGATTAAATATTTTAAATTAATGAGTAAAAATAATACTTGTTTTTTATATATTTATATTTATGAAATGTATTTTTAAGATATTAAAAAATTATTAGATAATTTTCATATATATAATTTACTTATATATATAATATTAAAGGTATAATTTTATTTCTATATTATAATAATAATTAATTTTAAATATATAAACACTTTAAATATTATTTTATATTAATTTCAGAATTAAAAATAAGATAAATTAAAAAAAAATGACAGAAAACAAAGTAAATGAAAGTAAAATTGAAGAAAAAGAAAAAGGACTTAATCAAAATGAAGATAATGAAAAATTAGAAGAGGAAAATAGAAGACCTTCTGATTCAATTTACAATAATCAAGCAGAAATAATATCAAAATTAATATTAGAAAAAATAATATCACTCACAGTTACAAAAATAAATTGTAATGAAATATACAAAAATATAGGGAATTATTGTTTTGATTTTATAGAAAAAAAGATAATGAAACCTTGTTTAAAATCTCTCTATATTCCATATGAAATAGAAGAAGATCCAAATAAAGATAAAATATTATTTTTTGATTCAATTCAACCAAATAAAGAAAATACTTGGGTTGAAATAATTGAACCTAATGTTCCTTTTGTTGATAGGTGTAGTTATGATCAAATGAAATTTACTCCTATTGAAATTCCAGATGATATTAATGAAAATGAAAATATAATAAATGAAAATGACGAAGAGAAGGATAAAAAAGTTACTTTTGCAGAAAAAGAAGATATTGAAAATATGAAAAAAAAAGAAGAAGAAAAAAAAAAGAAAGAAGAGGAAAAAAAAAGAAAAGAAAAAAGAAAAAAAGAAGAAAAAGAGAGAAAATTAAAAGAAGAAAATGATAAACAATTAAAAGAAGAAAATGATAAAAAAGAACAAAGAAAACCAAATGAAAATGATGGAAAAGATGGTCCATGGATAGATTTACCTTCCTATGATTTACCAAAAGAACTATTTATAAGTGAAATTCCAGAAATAAATGAATTAAGAAGAGATATGGAAATAGAAAAAAATAGAAAAATAAAACAAAAATTATTAGAAGAAGAAGAAAAAAGAAGAGAAAAACATAAAGAAATGCAATCAAGAATTGGAAGAGAATTTGATTCAAAAAGATTAACTTTTGATTCAAATGGAAATATTATTAATTTAAAATTAAGAAATAATATTGAAAGTAATTTAGGTAATGAATTTTATTGGAGTAGACCTTTTATTAAAGAAGGGAAAACTTTTAGACATATGTTTTTAAGACCAATTAGAAAAAGTTTTCAATCAAAAAATCGTAATCTTTTAAATGAAAATAAAGATAAAAATGATAAAGATAAAATGAATAAAATTGATGAAGAAGAAAATGAAAATGAAGAAGAAAATAATGATAAAAAAAATAAGAAAAGAAATAGTTCTTCACAAGTTAAAAAAACAGCAGTTACTATTTTAGGAGAAGATGTTATAAGAAATACAAATAGTTTAGATCAAAAATATTTTTTAAGATTTTTAAAGCAAAAAGAAAATCAATATAAAGATTTATCTCAACCAAGTGGTCAAAATTTTGATAAAATTATTCCTGAAATTGGAGTGAATGTAATAAGTGAAAAAAAAGAAAAAAAAGAAGGAGGATTAGATTTTACAAAAAAATTTAATAAACCGTCAATGGAGGAATTTAGTAAATTAGCATTTGATACAGAATCACTTAATAGTTCAAAAATACTTTCATCAAAATTAGTTTTTTCAAACAATAAATTGAATAGTAGTAATAGTATTAATAGTAATAGTAATAAAAATAATATATCAGATATTAATATTAATAATATCAATACTAATAATAATCAAAATAAAAATGAAAATTATATTGGTTATTCAAAACAATTTAATTCTCTTGATAATCCACTCATTCAAAATGCCCATAAAATTATTAATAATAATTTAAATGATGATTCTATTCAAAATAGTCAATTGAGTTCTATTTCAAATTCAATTCAACATTATTCATATGTTGGAAATTCGTTTAGAACTAAATTATTAAGTAATGAAATGACTTTAAGTAAAAATAATTATAATTCAAATTTAAGAAATTATTTTTATGAAAAAGATGATGAAAATAATAATAATTCATATGTTCATTCAAATCAAAATTATAAATCTATTAAGCCAACTGGAAGTATTTTCTTTAATAATAAATTAACAAAGAAAAGTAATTTCATACCTAAAATTAAAGTTACTAATGAAGTAATGATTGATAAATTTAATTCTAATATAATAAAAAATAGAAATTGGGGTTCTGATAATGAAAATATAAAATCTGATAATAATCCTTATATAAGACCACATAAAAGTAATCATATTAGAGAATTAGGGTATAGAATTGTTAGTACTAAATTACCAAGAGATAGAAGATTTGTTGAGAGTCCTGATCCTTTTGAGAAAAGAAGAGCTGAATTTGTTAGTTTATCTCATGATAAAATTAAGAGTAAAATCAATTAGTTTATAATTATTATTTATATGAATATAAATACTTCATTAATAAAAAAAATAATAAAGAATTATATTTGTAGTATTAAAAGTGAATAATTCCTTTACAATATTAATTTTTAATATTCATATTAAAAGAGATTAAAAAGATTAAATTATATTAAATAATTTGAAAATATGAACAAAAAATAAAATCTTTAATTTAAGGTTAAAAAATAAAATAATAACCTTTCATATAAAATTAAATCTCTAAAAATTCTTATAAAAAGGAATAATATTATTTAATATTTATTCTTCTTTATTACTCATTTATTTATTTATACATTCAAAACACATTTGCAATATTAAAAATTAAATTATTTATTTATATTATGAATTCTAATGTCCCAAAAAATATTAATTAAAAAAATACAAAGAGAATTAATTACATTCTAAACAATTCAAAATACTTATTTTAGCTTCAATAGAATCAATTAACAAATTTGCAATTTTTTTCCCTAATTTAGGACTTTTTAAAATACCACCTTTCTTTTCTAGAATTTTTTGATTTTTTTCAGCATCATTTGACAAACTTTTAGCTTTATAATTTATTTTCTGAATATTATCATATAAATATCCAATGGGACTATTTATAATTTTATCCCAATTTTTACTAACTCTTTTTTCTTCTAATAAAGGATCATTTTTTTTTCTCTCTCTTTCTTTTTTAAATTCATCTAAATAATTTAATAATTTAATATTCATTAAATTTTCTTTTCTTTTTTTAATTGAATAAGATAATGGAATTTTTTTTGGTTTTTCAATAAAATAAGATTTACTTAAACTATCTAAATTATCATAAGATTTTAATTTTAATTCCCAATTATATTTTTTTGTTTTACTTTGTTCTTTTTTTTTTAATAAAATTCTTTTTTTTTTGTAATTATAATGTGTTTGTTTCATTATTTTTTTATCTCTATTTTTAGAAATATTTTCTTCTTTTTCTTTTTTTAATTGTAAATTATTTATTGATTTTTGATTTCTCAAAACTTTTTGAGAATAATTTTTTTTTGCTTTTAAATATTCTTCCATTTTCTTTTTTTTTTCTTCTTCATTTTTTAATATTATATCATAATCAGAAATTTCATTATGAAAATGAGAAAAATATTTAGGTAAAAAATCTTTATGATTTAATTCTTTTTTTTTAAAAATTTCATTTCTTATTTCTAATTCTTTTTCAAATTTTAATTTATTTTTTAAATAATTTTTACTAAATTCTCTTAATTCATCTGAAGGAAGGGGAGTCATTAAATTTTTTCTTTTTTCAATTTCTATTGTTTTAAATTCATTTTCTTGTTGATTATATCTATTTGTTAATTGATTGAATAAATAATCTTCTTCTTTCTTTTTTATTTTATTTTTTATATATTTTTCAGCATTTAATCCTCTATATTTATCCTTTAATACTTTTTCAATATTTAATCTTGTTTCTTTATCTTTTTTTTTTAATATTTTTAAATATTCAACATTTTGTTCTTTTTCTTTTTTTTCTTTTTCATCAATTTCTTTTATTCTTTTTTTTATTATTTTATCCATTTCTTTTTTCTTTTTTTCTTGAATTTTTTTTGATTCTTCATTATATTTTTTTGCTCTTAATTCTGCAATTTCTTTATCTTTTTCAAAATTATTTAAAAACATTCTTATTTTTTCCTTTTTATCAATATTATTTTCACTACGTAATATATTATTAATTAAATAATCAACTTTTTTTAAATCATTATATGAATCTAATGTTTTATGTTGTAATTCTTTTAATTTATCTTTGTGAATATTTTCATCTACTAATGATAAACTTAAATAACTTTCTTTTTCCATTAATTTTTTACTTTTATTTAATTTATTTATTTCTTTTTCCAGAGATTCTCTTTCTGATTTTAATGTTTGATAATCAATATTATTTTCAATATTTCTTGACTTAATTTTTTTTTCTTTATTTTGTTTTTTTCTATCTTTTTTGGGATTTACTTCAGTTATTAATAAAAGATCATCATCTATATTTTTTTCTGTATTCTGTGTTTTTAAATAAATCCCATTTTTACTATTATTTAATTTTATTAAATTTTTTTCCTTGTCATCTTGGTTTGTTTGTAATTCATCTAATATTTGAGAAAAATTATTATCATTTGGAATATATTCTTTATTGTCTCTTTTTTGATTTATTTTGTTTTTATTTATATCAATAGAATCAAATATATTTATATTTTGATTTTCATTATTATTATTTTGATTATTAAAAATTTTAGATGATTTTCTTTCATCATTAATGAATTTAGATTTCATTTTCCAATTTGAAATTATTAAAGAAAAAAAAGAAATGTTATATTAAAAAAAATTGTTTTTTATTAAAATTTTTCTAATAAAACAAAATATAATTTATATATTTTTTTTATTAGATAATTATGTGGAAAAGTTCTAAAACTGCTAGAAATAAAAATAATACAAATAAATCACAACCAACTTTAAATTTTGTTAAACTAAAAAAAGAAATTTTTTTCCCAAATGAAAAAACTTCGTTAGAATCATTATTAGATTTAATAAAACTAAACCAAGAAAAATTTTTTTCTTCAACTCATAATAAAAATGATAGTGATTTTATAATAGAATCTTTAATTAATTTAAAACAATCATTAACTAATTCTTTAAAAAAACAAAAAAAACAAAAAATTAATGAATTAAAACATGTAAATATATAATATTTATAATATTCAAAAAAATATTTTTTAGAATGAAATTAACGAATATGAATATTCTAAGACTACCTCTTTTCAAAATTTAGAATATGAAATTGAACAATTAGAAAATTTAAATTTTACAATAGAAAATGAAATTAAAAAAATTGATTCATGCATTAAAAGAATAAAAGATAAAATTTCAGAACTAAAAAAAATAGATATGATACAAGAAGAAAAAAAAGATATTATATTAACATCTAAAAATGAAATTGATATCATTGAAGATGAATTAAAAAATAAAGTAAATGAATTAAAAATAAAATTAAATGAATTAGAATTAATTGAAAGAGAAGATAAAAATGAATTAGAAATAATAAATGATAAAATAAAACAATTTAATAATATATTTTTAAATGGGAAATTTTATAAAAAATATATTGATACAGAACAAATAATTGAAGAAGATAAAAATGAAGAAAATTCAAAAAGTTTAATTTATTATTTAAAAACACAAGAAGAAAATAATAATACTAATGGTAATATTGAAAATAATAATCTTTTTTCAAATATTATTACTCCAAAAAAGAAGTATAGTCAAAATAATAATCCAATTAATTTAAAACCAAATTTAAATTTTAATATGAATATAAATGTAAATATAAATTTAAATAGTAATGAAATGAAAAATGAAAAAGAATATAAAAATTATGATTCATCGAAAAGTCCTAAAATTAAAAATTTGTTTAAGAATATTCCTCATCTTGATATTGGGGTTATTAATTTAAAAATGGAATAATTTTTTATTTGTTAATTTAAATTTTTATTATATTTGATTATTATATATAGCATTCAATAAAAACATTTTCAATTTATTTTTAAAATTTACTTTTATATAATTAATATTTATAAATTAAAGAAAATAACTTTTTAAAATTATTTTTTTTCTTTATTAATTAAATAATTATATTTTTTAAATATTGAAATATTTGGATATTTTAATTTATATTCTTTATTAATTTTAGGTTTATAAGGATAAATATTATTATTTTCATTTTTCATTTGTTGCAAATGTTTTTCTTTAATATTTCTATCATCATATAATTTTTCAAAAATATTATTATAATTTATAGTAATATTTCTACTTTCTTCATTTATTTTTGGTTCAAACATTTCTTCATTTTCATCATTACTTTTATTCATTTCTTTTTTATCATTTTGAATTTTTAAAATATCTTTTTGTTTAACTGCTTCTTTGTATTTATCATAATGTGTTAAAATATCATTATTATTATAATAATAATTTTTTTCAATTCTAGATTTTAATAAACTTTCATTTGGTTTATTTAAATAGGGTAAAAAAGTATAATTATCATTATGGCTCAATTTATCTTTTAATTGTTCTATTTTTTCTTTTGAATGATTTAAAAATTTTATTCCTCTATTATATAATAAAACTCCATAATTTTTAGATTTATCATATTTTTCAGCTCTTGAATTAATTGTTATATATCTTTCATTAAATTTATTTTTCTCTTTTTTAAATTCTTGAGAAACTCCTTTTACATTTTTAAAAAAATTATCTAATTGTTTATTAAAATTTGTATAATTAAAAGATTTTGATAAAAAATTAGAAGATGAATTTTCTTTTTTAAATGAATGTTCAAATGATATTGATTTATTTGTTTTATTTATTATTGATTTATATTTTTTATTTTTTGGATTTTTTGTATAACTTTTTAATAAATTATTTTTATTTTGAGAAACAAAAATTTGAAAAGGAAAAAGTGAAGTTGATTTTTTTTTTTCATAAAGTGAAATAGGTCTTTGATGTGATGAAAAACTAGTTGTTAAAGTTTTATTTTCACTTCCTTTTCTTTGGAATTTAGTTTTATTTTTTGGGGAATAAAAATTTTGAAATTTACTTTTTAATTCTTTTACTTTATCATAATCATATTTTTTACTAAGACAAAAATTATATATTTCTTTTTCTGAACTATTTAAATTTGAAATATATAAATATTCTTTTTCTCCTGTAGGTGAATCAATTTCAAGTTTAAACATTTATATTTATTTATTTATTTATTATATTATATTACAACTTTAAAAAATTTAAATTAATATTTAATAATAATTTAATTTAATCTTTATTTTTTATAATTAATTCAACTTTAAAAATAATGAATAAAAATAATAAAAATGAAATACATTTTTTTGAAAAAATAAGAACAAATTATTTAATTCAATTAATATTATCATTTTTATCAATTTCAGATGCAAAAAAAAGTGTTTTAATAAATAAAAGATTTAAAAAAATATTATTAGATGATAATCAACAATTATTAAAAGAAATAGGAGAATTAACTTATGGATTTGATAAATTTCAAACATTTAATTCTAATAATAATTTAAGCAAATATAAAATAGATTCATTTCCTTTTTTTCAATTACCTATTTTAAAAATGTTACAAGTTAATAATTTAATTATTGTATCTCCTGAAACTTTTGAAAATGGGATATTTATTTATTCTCTTGAAAATTTTAGAATGATTCATAAAATATTTCATAGAGATTTATATGGAAATAATACATTTTTATATGCAATGAGTTATTCTAAAGAAAAAGATAATTTTATTTTTTCATTTAGTGATTTAACTTTATCAAATTATTCAAATCATTTTTATTTAAATTGGAATATTAAAATAGGAGTTGAAAAACCAATTAATTTTATTTCTTGTATTAATGATTATATTTTTACATGTGAATCACATGAAAAAATTGGATTAAATTTTATAAAAGAATATAATATTAATAATGGAAATCATATAAATACATTTGTATTAAAATTTCTTTCTATTTTTAATATGAAAATTTTTGAGATATCAAAACTTGAAATAAAATATTTATCTAATGAAATAAAGGAAAAAGAACCTTTTTTAGTATTTAGTTTATATGATTATACTAACTTAAATGAAAATACAAATTTTTATTTTGATTTAAAAAGCAAAAGTACAAGACTTTCATTATCAAGTATTTCAAATTTGAATAATTTAAAATATTCATATGATATTTTAAATAAATCAAATTATGAAATAATTAAATTTGATGTTAATTTTTTTGGTCATAATGCCATTATAAAAGATTATATTTATATTGAAAGTAAAAACTTTATAATTTCAGTTGGAGTTGATTTATATATTTTTATTTGGGATATAATAAATAAAAATGCAAAAATATTCATTGATAGTCTACATACAGATATTATTTATTCATTAAGTAATATTAATGATAATTTATTTTGTACTTGTGGTAAAGATAGAAAAATATTTATTTATTCTATTAATTCAATATTATTAAATGATAACAATAATTATAGTGAAATTAATTGTAATCACACAAGTGATATTTATAATATTTTTTCATATAATAATATAATTATTTCAGGTAGTTTTGATAAGACAATGAAATTATTTTATATGAGTAATGATTATAAAAAAGTTGAAAATAAAATTATTTTAACTGGTCATTATAGTTCTATTACAGTTTGTAAATTTGATTATGTTCATAATATTTTACTTACCATTGGTTTGGATAATATTATTAATATTTGGAAAATTAAAAAAGAAACAAATGAATTTCAAATTATAAAATCAATTGAATTTTTTATTGAGAAAGGTAAAAAAGAATTTATTGATGATGCTATAATTTTATTTGATGAAAATTTAACTTTTGTTAAAATTGATAACAGTAAAGAAATAAAATTTTATAGTTTAAAAGATGGAAAAAATTATCAATCAATTAAAACAAATAGTATAATAAGAAGTATTATGGATATTTATGATGGAATTCATTTTATTTGTGGTCTTTCAAATGGAAAAATAAATTTATATTCTTATAAAAATATTGGAAATATAAAAGAAATAAATTTAAAAAGAGAATTATTACATTGTGAAGAAGAAAAAAATAATTTAAAAATTAAGTTATTAACTTATTTTGTTTATCAAGATAAAATTTTTGCAAGTGGAGCAAATGATGGTAGTGTAAATATATTTTTTTTAAATAATAAAAAAAAAATTTATATTAAAACAAAATATGATAAACAAGAAATTTCAAATATCATTAATTTAAAATATAATAAAGAAAAGTCAATTTTATTAATTGGAATTTCAATTGATAAAAATTTATTAATTTATGATGGTATACAAAATAAATTTTTAAAAGAAATTAGTTTTGGAATAAATTATGGTAAAATATTATCAATTGATAATTTAAATGAAAATTTATTTATGATATCATATCAATTTATTGATGATATATTAATAATTGATAAAACAAATTATCAAGAAAAATCAAAAATTAAAATTGAAAAAGGATTAATTAAAAAAGTATTTTATTTAAGAGATGGGTATTCAATTGCTTCATTAACAGGAACTGGAAGTCAAAATAATATGGGATTAAACATAATAAAATTTAGTTAATATATAAAAAAATAATATTATTATAAATTTTATATATGTTAAATTTTTAATATTATAAAGAATATTTAATACTTTTTTACAAATTACCTTATATTCAATTATAGTCATTTAAATCTTTTAGAAACATATTTAATATTTTTATCAAAAATTATGAGCTTTATATTAAAATATATAAAATTATAATTTTATAATTATAAATTTATATTTACTCAATTTCTTTATTAAAAAACATTTCATTAAAAAATATATAAATTGAATTATCTTCTAAATAATTTTGTATTTTTTTATTATGAGCTTTATTAATATTATTCCCTATTTCCAAAAATTTTTTACAATTATTTATTAATTTAGATTTAACTATTAAAGAAAATAGCCATGGCACATTATTTACATTAAAATTATTAAAATTGATAAAATTTAAAAAATTTTTAATTCCAGACTTATTTAATAATACTTTATTAACTAGATGATTTTTATATATAGAAATTCTTTCTACTGATAATTGTTTATTTTTAATTAATAATTTAGGATTAAATTTATATCTTTTTTTCTTAAGCTTTATATTTCCAAAATTTTTATGTTCTTTATAATCTCTAATCATTTTAATTAAATAATCAAAAGCATAAAAGTATCTCATCATATCTTTTAATTCACAATCAAATTTATTATTTATTATCTTTCGAACACTTTTAATTATACAAGTATGAAAATGATTTTTTAATTCTTTAGGAGTTCTATTTTTAAAATAATTAAAATTAAATTTTACTTTTGTATTATTTGAGAATATTTTTTCCATTTATTTCCTAAAAATGTATGAGCTTCAAAAAACAAAAATTCTTCTTCAAATGACCATGTTATTTCATTACTTCTATTTCTTTTTTTATTTTGGAAATTGTCCATTAAATTATTTTTATAAGGAATTGATAATGGTATGGACATTTTTATTAAATATTTTTATTAACAATAATACATTAATAATGATGTAGAATTATCAATTTGTTAAATTAAATACACTTAATTTATGAAATAATTATTAAAAATAAGAATCGTTTAAATTATTATATTAAAAATAAAAATTATTTAAAATAAAAATAACATCATTATTTATTTTTAATTAAGAATAAATCATTTTAATTTCTTTTCATTATTTTTACAATATAATTTGGGTTTAAAAATATTAAAGAAAAAAGAATATTATTTAATATATTATCATATATATATATTTTTTTTTAATAAATTTTTCTGAAAAAAAAACTTTTAGTTACAATTTTTACTATATATTTCAAAAAACTAATATAATTATTAATCTTTTATTTCCAATTATATTTAATACAAAATAATTGAAAATCTATTCCTTTTTAGAATATCAATTCAAAAAATAATAATAGTTGAACTATTAAAACTTTTTGGCTCATTTGAATTAAATTTATATTTAGTAAATTCCTCTTTATTCAAATCATAATTATAAATATTTTCAAAATCATTAATATTTATATTATTGCTTAAATTAGATATACCAAAAATTAATTTTGCATATAAATTATGTTCATCTTGTATAACTTCATATAAACCTTTAAATAAGAATTTATTAATTTTAAATTTTATTTTTTCTTTTGAAACTAATATAGAAAATAAATTACCTTTACTTTTTTTTAATTCATTAAATGCTTTTGAATATAAGTTTAAATGGGAATAATTAATTTTCTGTAATGCATTAATAATTTTATTTCTATTTGAAATTTCAAAATTTGCATATGATTTTTGCATTATAATTGAATTATTACAAATATATTTACTTGTTTTAGGAAAAAATAAACCAAAATTATTCTTTTTATATAAATGATTATTGCCTAAAGTTTTTATGGCTTTTTTTATTTCAAATAATCTTAAACTTGTCCTATTTACTAATTTATTATTATTATTATTAACATTTGTTTTTTTGATATATGATAATAAATTATTATTTTGATATTTATAATAATTTTCATTTTTATTTAAAAATTTTGATGATAATGAAGTATAAAAATTTTTATTTTTAGTTATCTTTTTATTTTGATGATTATTTTTTGAATTTGAACGTGAATTATTATTTGAATTTATAGTTATTTTCATTTTTGTTTTGATATTTTTATTAGAAAAATTTTTTGGTGATAAATTATATATTTTTGTAAAGATTTTATTTTTACAGTTACTATTACTATTATATTCATGATATGAATTAATTAAATTTATTTTGGATAACTTTGTCAAATGATTTCTTAACGGAGAACAAAAAGTTCTTGAAATATTTTGAACATTTTGAAAAATTTTTCTATTAATATTAATGATATGATTATTATTATTTTGATAATGATTTTCATTTATTTTTTTATTTGTAAATTCTTTCTTTAATATTTTCTGATTAGTATTTTTAGGAAAATTTGATAAAATATTATTAATATAATTTCCACTTTTTGATTTTTTATGATAAATTTTATTAGAATAATTAATATTAATCATTAAATCTTTAATGTTTTTATTATTATCAATAGAATTATTATCTTGTTTTAAAGGATTTTCATTTTCAATATCTTCTTTAATTACATCATCAACATAATAATTATCAAAATTTTTTTCTTTATTTTTAGAAGACATTAACTCAGGATATAATGCTAATAAATAAGAATTAGTATTTTTTTCTTTTTCTGTAGCTGCTTTTGCAATTAAATTATTATTTAATAAAATAAAAGATTTAGAATTTGATGAACAAAAATTTTTTGCATATTCACTTGAAGAAGGATTAGAATAGCATTTAATATGATCATTTATATCATTTTGATTTATATCATTAATATTACAATCTAAATCAGAAATATTAATTTCAATATCATCTGAAAATTCATTTAATTCAACACTATTTTTAAATGGGATTATAATATTTGCACTTTTATTTGTGTTATTACTATTATTTAATATTTCATGTATTCTCTTTTTTTCTAAATTAATTTTTCTATTTCTTTTATGATAATTATTTTTATTTAAATCTTCATTTGGATTTTGAGTTGAATTAAATGTACTTTTTTCATCCTTTGGTGTGTCATTTTCGTTTAAATTCTTTTTTATTCTTTTCATTTGTTCCATTCTCTTTTTTGTTCTTTCAGAATTCATGTCAAAAATTAGTTTTTTTGATAATATCATATTTGTATTATTATGTTCTTCATCAAGCATTTTATTATTTAATTAAAGTTTTTAAAATTATAAAATAAAAATTAAGAAATATATAAATATAAAAAATAATAAATATCATATAAAACAATTAAAAAATAAAAATAAAATCAATTTTTCTCATTATTTTTTATTATATTTTATTTAATAATCCAAACAAATATTTAATACTATTTTAAACTCAATTAATATATTAAAATTTAAATTTATCTTAATCATATTATTAAATATTAAAAATGAATTTTTATTCAAATTTCAACTCTCTTGTGTAAAACAAATTATTTTTTAATTTAGTTTTAAAAATTTTTTTGGTCATTTTTTCATACATTTTTTTTTGTATATTTAAAAAAAATATAAAATATTTTAATAAATAAATTTATAATGAATTTTTTTATTTCTTATGATAGAATAAGAAAAAAATTATATATACAAAAAATATTATTTACCATATTTTTAAATTATTTATTAACATTCAATCTTCAAAAAACCAATAAAATTCTTTATAAAATAATATAATATTAATACCTTCATTTGATAATTATTAAAAAAATTCTTTTTAACAATATGTTTAATTATTAAAATAATACCTTTTTACCATATCTTTAATTTTTGAAATTTTAACAGGTTTTGGTAAAAAGTCTTTAACAATAAAATATTTTTTTTGGATATCTAACATAATTTTTTGATCTACACTTGCACTAATGAAAATAATATTTAAATCTTTAATTTTTTTTTCATCAACTAATTGCTGTATATTTTTCATTGCATCAATTCCATTCATTTTTGGCATAACTACATCTAATAATATTAATTTATAATTTGATTTATTACATGTACAATTTTTTTCCATTTTCTTTTTAATTAAATTTAAACATTCTTCTCCATCAGTACATGAATCACATAAAATATTTAATTTTTTTAAATTATTTGATAAACAACTTAAATTAAATTGTTCATCATCAACAATCATTACATCGTTACATGAACATTCTTTTTTATTTATAATATTATTCTTTATATTATTGTTTGTAAAAAGTTCATTTTGTTTTAATGTGTTTTCAAATGTGTTTTTTTTAATGTATATTTTATTGTTATTTAATTTATGATAATTTACTGTTTTTGAATTTTTTATTAAAGGAATATCATTATTATCATTTTTATTTGTTTTATAATTATTTTTATTATTGATATTATTTTTTTCATTTATTGAATTTGGAGAATGAGATTCATTTTCTTCAAAAATAATTTCATTTATTTCTTTATCTATATTATTTATTAAATTATTCCTTATTTGAAACATAGAATTTCTTTTATTAAATGACCGACACTTTAAATGATGTATTTTTCTTTCAATATCTTTTTCAAAATTCTTTTTTAATAGTTGTATTTTATTTTCATTATCATTTTTAATAATATTTAAATTAGAACTACTCATTTTATTAAAAGTTTTATTCTTATAAATAGGATAAAATGAAGTAGTTCTATTTCTTTTACAATGTCTTTTAAAAGAAGAAAATTTTAAATTAAAAAAAACTTTTTGACCATCATTAGTA
>Ga0256407_10006690_pt1 | contig 17694 bp, 36 predicted proteins | sample RumenRJG_04DNA_FD_193489 | JGI IMG/M metagenome (GOLD analysis project Ga0256407, IMG submission 193489) | Bovine rumen microbial communities from Lethbridge, Alberta, Canada - RJG_04 | ecosystem: Host-associated > Mammals > Digestive system > Stomach > Rumen | place: Canada: Alberta...
GAAGCCGTGGATAGCCTGGCGGTGAATAACATCTATATTGATACCGTCGTGACCCACACCGCCCCGTCGTTCTGTGAGTTCACGTTGCCGGCAGGGTCGGTCAACAGTGAAGACCTACTCCGTGACATGCAGCAGGAACGCCTGACGATGGACCGGCTGCTCGGTGCCCTGCTGCGTGATCACCATCCGCTGCAACGCTGGTACTACGGCCACTTCCATCAGTCATGGAACGCCGACATCGACGGCATCCGCTACACGATGCTTGGGATCAAGGAAATGAAAATGTTAAATGATATAGACAGTTAAATTTATGGATGAAAAGTTTGATATAATTAATCTGCTGAAGGACAAATCGGCGCTCGTCAGATATCTGCTTAATATGATCATGTCGAGCGAGAAGTTCGCCCAGAACCTGCCCCTCCTCCGTGAAAAAGGATGGACCGAAAAGGGCATGCTCGACAAGGTGATCGAGATTACCGCCATTCAGTCGCAGCAGATGAAGCACCTGGCGCTTGTGGCGCTGCTGATAGCACAGTCAAGCGACTTCGACGTGATGGTGGGCCACATGCTGCAGAAGATGGGGCGCGGCGAGGAAGCACTCCAAGCAATGTTCGAGGCGAAATTGAAAGGCAAATGATTAAACAGATAAGGATATGACAGACAGGTATATGAGACGCAAGAAGGTCGAGGAGAAAAAAGTGATTTGGCAGCATAGGATCGTGTTTGCAGTACAGATGGGCAGGGATTTTCATTCCTGGTTCAACCTGCCGCCTGTCGATGGCATACGCAAGACGGAAAACGGTAATCTGTCGGCATATATGAAGAATGTGGTCATGCTCGGACTTCAAAGCGAGGGTCTGTCGATTGTTCCCGTTGACGGCAGTTGGCTGTGCAGGGATGAAGAGGGCAGATGGTGGGTACTCGATGAGAAGGAGTATGCCTCGCTTGACGAGGATCGCCACGTCACGCTCTTCCCAAACAGGCAGACGCAGAGGCAGGCTCTGGCCATTTTGGCCGCAAAAAAGATAAAGCAAGAGATTGAGTCGCTCCCGTTCAGTGAGCAGGAGGCGCTTTACAATGAATACCCAGAGTTTTTCACAAAGGAACAGGAAAATGGATAAAATCAGTTTTATTAGAGAAAAGATCAGCGAGTTGCAGAACGGTCTTATGGATGCTCAAGGGAACTTCGGCTTTCCGGAGCACGAAGGGGCCTACCATGTGCTGTGCGAACTTGAAAGCTATATTGACTCCCTGGGTGATGATCCAGTAAGTGAGATTGACTTTGAGAAGGAACTATATAAAGCATTCGGGCAGGTTAAGGATTTTACGCTTGGTCTGCGGATTGCGAAGAGGTTCTATGAGAAGGGCTTGAAGGCTGGTGCAAACTTGCAGAAGAAACAGATGATGAAGGATGTCGTTGATGGTTGTATCGTAAATTCGGCCACAATAGTGCCGCATGAAGTGCATCTGAAGGCTATGTCTGCATCTTTGGACGGATCCGACTATCATTGTGGCGACATGGTGAAACTGATAATTATAAAGAAATAATAATATGCAGATACTGAACATCATTTTAACCGTTACGACGATCATCGCCTCCTGGGCGCTGGTGTTCTTCGTACTCCACACGACAAAGGAACTCCGCGAGATCAAGCATACCGTCTTCGGTATGAGAAGCGCCATTAAAACGATTCTGACAATCTCGTTTGGAAATGCCGTGCGTGAGAACTTCGAAGAGGTGGATAGAATGAAGAAAACGTTTGCCCATCTCATCGAGAGCGAACAGTATGAAGAAGCAGAAAAACTCCATGAGGCGATCAAAGAATCGGAGCAGGCTGCTTTCATTTCCCTGAAAGCCTTCAAGGATTCATGTGGCGACGAGCATACGAAAATCATCTTTACCAGCGTCAAAGACAGCCGTTTGGGAGAACAGTAACCATCAAAAGCGATACGTTATGGAAGAGAAAGAAAGCAAACTGACCTGCGCGGCTGTGACCGAGGTCGGAAGGTACAAGAAAGAAACGTTTGATAAGTGGGACCGTTGGGTTATTGCCAACTCCAAATATACTCCCCAGCCGACAGACATCGCATCTGCCGCAGCAGGAGGATGGATTGACGGCTACCTCTTTGCAAAGGGGGAGGCGCATTTCCTGGAGCCGAAATCAGCAAAGGAACCGACACCTGCCGACGCAAAGCCCGAAATCAAAAAAGGCTCATGGGTGGTGTGGGTGTGCCAGAACGAAACATATCAGGTAATAGATGTGGATTATAACATTCAGGATGTGACATTGAAGTTCCATACCAGGTCTGGTTCATATTTTCCTCTAATATGCAAGATAGAAGATGTCCGTCCGTGGAAGCCTGCAGACATCAAGAAGGGCGACTATCTCACCTACGACCTGGGCGATGATGAAAAGATCATCTTTATCACACCCTACAGTGGTGAATTGAATATTTCCTGTTGCGGTTACAACACGCGGGAAGGGTATTTCTGGGATAAGGACCAGTGTTGGCTCGGCGGCTGCGATGACAATATCCACCCTGCAATCTACGAAGAAATGAAACTCTTAGACACGAAGATTGCCGAGCATGGCCTGTGCTGGAACGACAAAAAGCTCAAACTGGAGAAGAAGGGTATGCCGGACATCGCCGAGGCCTTCCCAAACATAGATTATCAGCGCCTGCAGCAGACCATCGAGGATTTTGGCAAACGCCTGGACAGAATCGAAGAAAAGATGAAAGGATTAGATAAGGAGATCTTATGAATAAAGAAGAATTGACTGACAAGATGGCCGAAGCCATCAAGGAAATGAAGGCTGAGACCAACAAGGGAGTGATCATTGGACATGCCTTGAACACCGTTGTGAATTGGCAGACTGGAAAGGAAACAGGAAAGGCTGCCGTTCTGGCCTGCAGTACAAAGTTCGAGTACACCGAGGCAGTATTTAATCGTTGGAAGCAGCTAATCGGAGCCGACGAGTTCCGCATTAAGGTGAATCGATCCAAGCTGTTCATCACGTTCATGGTCTATTATAAGGAGGACTGACAAGATGGCAAAGAAAAGATTTCTCGGTAATGGACAAAGCCGCACGGCGATGGTATTCAAGATTGCGACGCTGGCAGGACATAAGCTGACGGTGCCTGAACTGAACCGCATTAAGGACATCAACCCCCGCGCCCTGGAGCGCGTCTATGACTCCGTATTGGGGGGGGTAAGTAAAGGTGATGCGCTTTTTGCGCTCAAATTGGTATTGAAATAATAATAATAAAAATAATGGCGATATGGAAAAAGAGCTTAGGAACGACCGCATGGCGGTTGGGAGATGGAAGCAGGCTTGCAAGGCAGGCTGCAAACAGAGTAATTACAGACGTGAACGCGGGCTGACCGAGACCAAAGATGATTTCTTTGTCGATGGCGTGCAGTGGGCAGACGAGCATCCTGCCGAGACCAAGTGGCGCTCCGTGGACGAGTGGCCGAAGGACAAAGAGCCGATTCTGATGAAGCTCGACAATGGCAAGTATCAGTACAGCGAGTGGGAGAGCGACGGCAAGGGCTTTAACGAGGGCTTTGCTGAAATCAACTTCGGCGGCGGTGCGATGATGCGCCTGCCGATTGAATACCGCGTCGTGGCATGGCGACCGCTGGCTGACGTGATCAACGAACTGAACGACCACGGCATTATCAAGAAGGAGGACTGACACGATGGAACGACCTGAACGGATGAGCAGCGGGGAGGCGATGCGCTGTACCGCCGTGCATACGAGCGACAGCAGGAAGATCGGCAGCGCATGAAGGAGATGGAAGAGGAACGCCCGTACCTCGAAGAGATCAACCGCATCGACGCACAGTTTGACAATGAGATCATCCGCATGAGCGGGTTTGAGTGGTAAAAACAATAGAATGTATGAGCAACATTATTAAACATTCGGATGTGGTATTGGCCACGAAGCAGCCGCACGATGGATTCCGCATCGGCGACTACATCACCGACAGCAGCTTTGAAGCGTTCTACCGTCTGGAGTCGATTGAGACAAGACGGTGGGGCGACAGCGACCACGAGGTGTATGTCTGCAAGGGTGTGAACCCCATAACGCTGGAGCTGGACGGCAACGACCGCGACATGGACCTCGACGAACTGACGAGGTACTATCAGGTGGTGGATGCTGACGTGGTTAAGCTGCGTGATATTGCCCACCGCGTATTGAACGAGGGGGCAAGCATTGAGGATATGCAGGAGTCGAGCGACACGTCGCTGATGGCTCTCGGCAACAAGCAGTCGCTCATCGCCCTGCGTCAGCAGATAGACGAGTCTCAGCGGTCGGTGACGCTGGTGAAGAACTACTGCCACATGATGCAGACACAGGTGAGGAACGAACTGCAAAAGAAGATCGACCAGGTGAACGGCATCGTGGAGAAGATGGGGCGCGAAATCAAGCGGCTGGACTACGTGATTCAGACCATCGAGACCTACGCGGGCATCAAGGAGGAAATCATCACCTTGCAGAGCGGAGAGCCTGCGCCCGAGACGGAGCCGATAGTCATCCGTCAGGCCGTGCTGTTCATGGACGAGGAGTTTGCCCTGATAGACGATGACTTTGACTGGGAGAAGATAGAGTCGTTCGACAAGTGGCTGACCGAGGACGGCAACTACAAGATTCTGTTGCCCGACGCAAAGAGCGTGGTGGCCATCAAGCCGCGCCGCACCGACAAGAAGTACAACGACGACTGGTGGACGAACCGCATTATGAACCGCCCGAACCATGTCACGCTCTTTCTGATTCGCAACGGCGAGAACCTGTACCGTCTCGACAGCAAGCACATCTACCTTGAAGACCGCATGTTCCCCAACCTCGACGAGTATCAGAAGACGCTGGAGAAGGAACAGAAGGACGGCTGGTACAGGCATAACAAGGAGAACGACAATCTGGCATCCGACCACATGCGCCGTCGCTTTACCAAGGTGGCCTTCCTGCTGCAAGGACTGTTGGATCGTAGTGACGTGTTCGCACCGCACAATGTCAAATGCTCGTTCCTGAAGATGGAGGGGCTGAACGAACAGGTGAAGATGGACTATGAGCTCGACACGTCGCATCTGCTGATGGATGGTCGCCCCAGCGTCACCGAATGGATCAAGCAGACCAACGCGGGCATCAAGGAGGGCAGTCGCATCCTGCTCGTCAGTTGCAGCGACATGAACAGCGAAATGTTCCTGCGCTATTACAGCGACCGCTACAGCGTGCCCGACTATCCGCCGCTGGGTGTCTATACCGTCAAGAAGAATCCGAAGTACGACCCAGAGCAAAGATGGCGCGAGGTCTATCGCCGTCCCTACTGCATCGCCTACATGCCGAAGCAGGACTCCTATTCATGGACGGATGGGCCGCACGACCGCAAAATCAAGTCGAGCATCTGTTTCAGGGAGGACGGCTACGACATCCTGAACTACGACAACCTGAACATCGACGAACTCGACTACTATCTGAACAACCGCCTCTATCGGTCGCAGTATTACCTCTATGTGCGGCTGTTGAAGACGGCGCGGTCGCTGGTCGAGAAGGAGTATCAGCAGGAAACGGACTTCATCAACATGCTCTGCGGTGAACTCATTGCCGAGAGCCTTTGGCCGAAGGACGGCTACAACCACGACGGCATCGCCCGCATCGCACTGCAGACCATCAAAGACCGCCTGAAATGGAAACGCCCTATATCATCGAAGGAGCGCGAGACCTACTATCTCGTCCGTCGCACCCTGTTCTCGGAAGCATTCAGGAAGAAGTATTTTAAGGCATAGGATTGACACAAAATCATTAGTATAAAGATAAAAGATTATGAAAGAAGCAAAAGAAATGATGATCAGACTGCCGATGGTTACGGCACAGACAGCCGATGAGATCCTCAAGGCGAGAATATACCCGCAGTCGGGACGCTATATTGTAAGGATAGCTAACGGAGACATCGTAATTACAGCCGTTGAACTGCGTCCCATCGAACAGGGAGAGGCACAGCCATACGACGAGGAAGTGCAGTCGTATTGTACCTGCTTTGTCGGCCAGCCTGAACTGATCAACCCTGACGAGTGGGTGTTGGCTATCGACCTGGAGAATGCGAAACAGGCATACGAGGCCGACCGCAAGCGAATGGAAGAGCTGATGCGGGAAGCCAACGAACGCCACGAGGCTGAAATGGCAGAGCAGAAAGAGAAGTGCGAAGCTATCTGCCGCGAGACGGAGGAAAACTGCGATAAACTGATTAAAGAGAAGGAAAAGGAACTGTCGGCCCACGCCGAGGAAAACGACCGTACACTGGCCATGCGCCGCATGGAACTGGAGCAGGAGTATGAGATGAAGAAAATGCAACTCGAACTCGACACACCCAAGCGCTTTGCTCAGGGCGAGTGGGTCAGCGGCAAGACGCTGACGGAAATCATCAGGACACTGGTTGCCGGAAAGAAGGAGGACTGACACGATGGCAGACTACGATGTGTTGGACATGGCGGTGATGCTGCGCGACGCTCAAAGGAGTCTGCGCACGTTGTTTCCAGACTACGAAGAGAAGGCAGAGCCGTGCCGCCAGGTGCTGCGACGGATGATGGCCGACATACCCACCGACAAGGTGCTGGTGGCGCTGACCCATGCACTGCAGGCCGTGGTGGATGCCAACGGCGGCGAGTATGGCGACAGGCAGAAAATTCAGGTGCATAGCCTGTGGCTGACGGCGGCGGCAAAGGACTTGCTCGACGAGGAGTACACCGTGTCGGTGGCTGATAAGATTAAGGAACTGTTAAAAACAGAATGACGGGCGACATGAACAAACAGGAACAACCACTCCACGAACTGCTGCGGAAGTTTGCGATGCTGGCAGAACTGCCGATAGAGAAGAAGCCAAGAGGACTGGCGTGCAGAATGTCGGACAAGACTATTCTGACACTATTCCATAGACCAGTCATGCACGGACGCTTTACCTTCTACGGCATGATCACTGATTTGTCTGCAAAGTTTTGCCGCGACAAATACTTTGATAAAGGTATGATGGAGTTTCTGCGTAAGAAAATGGAAGAGAGTATCGAAATATTAGAATTAAGGGCAAAGATTATGGACCCAGAGAAATTAGAGACAGCGGAGCGCATGGCCAAGAAGCGCCGCAAGCTGCAGGAGATATTCGACCTGCTGAGTAGTTATCCGACAATAGCCGAGATCAAGGTCACGGTAAAACTGCCATACGCGGAAGGCGACAAAGTGAAAGAGGCGGTTATCAGCGAGGACACCTTCAACGCCCTCGTCTGCAAACTCACCGAGGAAGAGATCAACCGCATCAACGAGTTTGTGAAATCATTGTAAAGGAGGACTGAGCGATGAGCAATAAGACATTTGAGCAGGAATGCAAGGAGGGTCGCTTTGAGTTCGACCCCAACCGCTCGTTTGAGCAGCGGTGCGAGATTGTCAGGCGCACGGCCATCGCCCCCGGCATGACCTACGAAGAACGACTGGCAGCTCAACGCCGCCGGTACGGATTGTAAACAATTAAAACATCAAGGAACTATGGACGAGAAAGCGAAGAAATTAGGTGTCATGTGGTCGCCTAACATCATCTTTGACTTAGGTGAGCGAGATGGCAAATGGGTAGGTTCGTTTGACATTGAAAGCGACTATTACTATGAGACAGACCCATATCCCAAGAAAGAATGTGCAATATCAGAATTGTGCGGATGTCTTGAGACGTTAAAATTGAAGACAGAACAGGTGATAGACGAATTAAATGAATTATTAAAATCAAGCGAGCTATGAACGAGAAACTGAAGATTTTCGCATGCGAGGTATCACGACCGCACGACAGCGCATATTCATGGCATCGACTTGTAATCCGTGCAATCCGTGTTCAAGAAAAATAATTCGTAATTAAAAACAAAGGCGATATGGGAAGAACAATGAAACGTGTGCCAATGGACTTTGACTGGCCATTAGGCAGGGTATGGAAGGGATTTTTGAATCCCTACAAGGGGTGTAAGTGCCCGTGGTGCTACGACGAGCAGGACCGTGAAAGTATGGGCTACACCAAAGAGGCAAGGGAATATAAACGGCAGTTCTATGGGTTTAATATGGGATGGGATTACAAGCAGAATCCTTATGACCACAACCTGTCGTATTGTCCGCAGGCCAAGCCCTACCGGTTGGAAAAGTGGGAGTATGACTTCATCGTGAGCAACGAGAAGTGCCGTAGCATCTACTTTGGCAATCTCACTGACAGCGAGATTCCGCCCTTTGAGCAGATGACCGACTATCTGCTGCGCACACAGCGGTCAAGGATGATGGGCGGTGATGCAGTGTATTACCTGACGATGGAGCACTGCCGCAGGCTGGGTACGACTGACTGCTGTCCTCACTGTGATGGCACTGGGCTGGTGTGGCAGACTGACGAACTGAAGCGGCTGCATGAGGAATGGGAGCGGATTGAACCGCCGACGGGTGATGGCTATCAGCTATGGGAAACGACCAGCGAGGGTAGCCCGCAAAGCCCTGTATTCGCCACCTTTGAAGAACTATGTGAGTGGTGCGCAGAGAATGCTACCACCTTTGCCCATTTCAAGGCCACAAAGGAGGAGTGGATGAAGATGCTTGACGATGGCTTTGTGTATCATCAGGAAGGTAATGTCATAATGTTATAAAAACAAGCGATATGATTGAGGAAGTTATTATATTGTAGTTAAAAGGTAAATAAATTAAAGGCGATTATGAACGATAAACAATTATTCAAAGTACAGACCAAACGCTGCGGCGAGTATTACGTCGTGGCAAGGTCTTTCGACGAAGCGGCCAATGCCGTTCGTCAGGAATTGGATGCGCAGGACTACGGATTCAGCAGTGAGCGATACGTGACCAGCGTTGACTTTGTGCGCCGCGAGCAGTGGATGAGTAACGGAAAACGTGCGCTCTATGGCGACAACGACATCAACCACTTCATCATCTACGACTCTACCGACCCCGAAAAGATAGAGCGTCACTATGCCGAGCAGTTGGCAAAGCTGACTGAGGAGAACGAGATGCTGAAGCAGGAAATCCGTGAACTGACGGCACAACCTGCAAAGACTGAGGATTTTGATGACGTTGATCCGCAGCACCTCATACACCAGCACGAGGACAAGCCCATTGCGGGACGGCTCTACATCTTGGAGCGTGACTATGCCGACTTCTACGCTGGCGACTATTTCGTTGGCACGGACGATGGGCAGTTGCACCACTTGCGCACTCACTCGCTGATGTTCTACAACGAGGAAAGTAAGGATTTGTTCTACGACACGGGTTTGCAGCACGACCCTGCCGCCAATGCAGCAAAGACGGCTTATCTGGAATCGTTGGCAGCAAAGTATAAGAAGAAGGACTGACCTATGTGCGACCCCTGAGAAGAAAACAAGTTAGAAACATAAAAAAGGACTAAGGCGATATGACAACAAACGAATTAAAAGAGACATGCCGCAAGAAGGGCATAAGTTTTATTCCACACCATGAGTGCGGATTATGTGGACAGCCGACAGGCTGGTATCTGTTTGAGCGATGGCCACCATACGAGGTAGCCTACTCGTCGGCCTGCGGATGCTGTGACAGTGAAGCACGCCGCAGTACGTGGCAGGAGGTGTTGGACTGGGTGTGTGACAAGGACGGGACGCTGCTACCCGAATACGAGTATCTGAAGCCAGACCCTGCCGACCACAAGGCATCGCCCGTTGAGCGCATTAAGGTCGAACTGCTGGCACGCAAGGAGAAATATAATCGTCGCGGTGAGGAGTCGGATGCCATGCACGACGGCAAAGGCATGTACTGGGGAGGCGTATTGTCGGCATTAAACGAGGTGCTGACGGTGATAGAACAAATAGAGAGGGAGGACTGATCGATGAAACAGACAGAAGAAATCAAGGCGATGATTCGTGAGATGATGGCTAAGGAGATAAAGAACTTCAAGGAGGCTGGCATCATCGGCGCGGCAGACGTAACGGCTTCACCCGTGGTCTATACGATGCTGCAAGTGCTGATGTCAAAGATTGAAGCGATGCCGAAGGTGTGGCACGATATCAACGAGAAAGCAGACGGCAGCAAGTTTATAGTGCTCTACGATGTTGATGGCGGCTACATGAGCCCGCCGAGCAGATGTATGCTCGGGTTTGATTCGATGTTCATCAATGCGATGAACACGAAGTACGGAGCCAATTACACCATGTGGGCATACCAGGATGACCTGGCACCAATCAAGCAGGATGGCGTATGACCGTCAAGGAACTGGCAATGGCTAAGTGCAAGCCGTTACAATCCACTAATCCGAAGAATCGAGGACGCTCAATGGCTCGGTTCTTCGGCTACCAGCAGGGCGCACTCGATGCACTGAAAGAGATTGAGACGCGCATAGAAATGGGCAGACACGCTTCGATGCAGACTGCCGAGACAATTCTTGCGTCTGTTGAAATGACCATCAAGGAACTAAAAGGAGAATAGCGATATGGCAAAGGCAAAGAAACCGAACGAAATCAGCGAAGAAATGCGCAAGCAGATGGCCTCGCCATACTTCGACGCGCTCAATAGGTTAAACATATTAAGTTTATAAACAATGAAACGAGAGAAGATTTACATTTCAGGCCCTATCAGTGGACGACCGCTGGGCGTGGCGATAAACCACTTCATGCTGGCGGAAGCCAAGTTGCAGGCGCAGGGCTACCGTACCTGCAATCCGCTGAAGATGCGCCTCTGCGTTTGGCTGGCTCAGCACGGCCACTACCGCCTCTGCCTGTTGTTGCAACTCCTATGGATGTGGTGGACGTGCAGCTGCATCTACCTGCTGACCGACTGGCACACCAGCGACGGTGCCCGACTGGAGCGGTCTTTCGCCCGCTGCCTCGGACTGACTGCTCTCTACGAGCAAAAGCGCAAGCCTCTCGGCAACGTACCCGCACCAACCCACGTGCTGACTCCTGAGAAGAAAACAAGTTAGAAACATAAAAAAAGGACTAAGGCGATATGACAGACAAAGAGTATCAGGCTTTTGAAGCCAGCGAGCGGGGGCAGTTGATGGCCGCCATCGCAAAATTAAGAAACGAGTACGATTCAATGTATGAGGTGGTGAATAATGCCGACTGCTATATCCTTGACAGCAGTATGGAGTTCTGGCTCGCGCTGGGCATCCTGCTCGCCACACCCGACAAGACCGACGGGGAGCGGCTGCAGATGGTGAACAAGATGATTGCCGACTACGGCAAGAAGTGCAAGGAGGTGGTGAACGGCGAGCACCTGCAGCGCACCATCGACGTGTGCAACACGATTGACCTCATAAGCAGCTGGTCAACCAATGCCGTGTGGGTCATCCTGCAGCACCTCGGAATCCGCACGCTCGGCGACATCATCGAGCGGAAGCACGAACTCGACTACATCGCAAGGGAGATGCCCGACATGCGGCAGTTCCTCGATGCCATGTTTGACAGGATTAGCGAATTGGAGGACTGATGTATGAAAATTACATTTTAAATGTTTAGTGATATGAGTAAAATTTCAGATGTAATCATTAGATTGGCGGAGATGATAAATTCTGAAGGCGACAAGGAATTGCCGGAAGACTTTCTGATCCGTGAACGTTATGGCGAAATAGTAATCGACTAATGAAAATTGAATGATGGACGACCTCTTCGATAATTACGGCTATGTGGAAAAACCTAAGCCCACAAAGACCTGCAGAACCTGCCGGCACAGGCAGCGTTGGCAGTGTTGCGGTTCGGTATTCCAGTATTGTGGCATTAGGAAGAGCAACCGTACAAGCAACGGCCTCTTGAAAATCAAGGTTAAGAATCCAGCCTGCGAATTATACGAAGAAGAACCAAAGGAAAAGGAGAAATGAGCAATGCCAGTACCAGGATTAATTGATCGATTGGCCGCAAAGAGCATGGTTGGTGCCAATCAGGAAGAAATAGAAAAGGCTTTTGACAGCCTCGTGTCGCAGTCGGAAGACCAAACCTTCGCACTCCGACAGGCAGAAAAGCGCAGGCATTTGGAAGAGCGTGCCATGAGGGAGAAAAAATTGATAGTGTATGTTTCCAAAGAGCAGTTCTACAACTTTGACCCCGCAAGGATTGTCGCACAGGAAGAGCAATATAACTGCGTGATGATTCCCATCGATGAGCATGAATTACAAAAGAAGAAAAAATCCGCTAATAAGATAGTGAGTCTTGATGATCCTTTATGTGTCGCTTCGCTGCCCACCATGCCACCAGAACTGCCAGATATCAAGATGCTGACTCCGGCAGTGTACGACGCGCCACACGTCAAAGGTGGTCGCCACCATGAGCCTCCCCGTAACCTCAGAAAGAAGAAAAAAGCCAAGCGCCGCCAGCAAAAACAGGCAAGGCACAGGAATAAATAACTAAAAGGAAATACGATTATGAAACAGACATTGACACTTAAAGATCAAATCCTGATGGCTTATGCCGTGATGGATGATTTGGAAACCGTCAGTCCGGGGCGCGGCCTGACGGGCGACGAACGAAAGGCCATTGCCGACGCGAAGGATGTGCTGGCGCGGCAGTATATTGAACTGACGCTGAAAGACTGCAAATTCGACAGCGGTCACGAGAGCGAGTTCTTTGGCGACCAGTTGCAGGCAGACATTCTCGCCTATCACAGACGGGGTGATGATTGGTCAGATGCTGACAGAGCAGAATAAGAAGGAGGACGAGCTCGCGGCACAGGCCAGACAGCCCCCCTGTGAGACCCGCTGAAAATTATCAGTATGGAAAATGACGATTATCAGTATGGAAAATGGCAATTATCAGTATGGAAATTGAAAATTATCAGTATGTGGAAAAACAAGGAGGACTGACGATGACAGACGGAATGAAGCAAAAGATGGCTGATATGGCCTACAAAGAAGCTGAAAGGCTTAGATGGATGAACGTGCGTGGGCTGATGGAAATTGCCTATGGATTGGCAAGTCTCTCTGCCAACTGGTATCATAACAATGTGTGGCACGACGTTGGCGAAGATGTAGGCGACAATTCTTTGATATTGGTTTTAGACGAAGAAGGCCGAGGTTGTACGACTACACGTGAACAACTTGTGCGAGGCTACGGCGAATGGGGCAAAGGATTCTGCCGATGGGCTTACGTTGAGGATTTAATGCCAGATATTAAGGAGGACTGACCGATGAAACAATGTGAACCACTTAAAGAGCCGCTGCACGCGCTGGAGGGATGTGGCCCATGCCCGCCAGGACTCAGGAACCGCAGGCGTATGCCGATGGGGCACGTCGGTATCGTTGCCTTCGAGCCGGTTGTAGGAGATTCCGACCTTGTTGCCGTTGACGTAAGGACGCAGGAGCTGCCCAAGGTGTTCATACTCCGGGAGCAGTACGACAAGCTCGACCCAGCCTTCATCCGCAAGAAGCAGGAAGATGCGCACTGCATCCTCGTCCCCGTAGAACGTGACGAAATGGACAGGATTCGACAGGAGACTGTCGTATATACATCAGTGCCCGAAATGCCGAAGCTGCCCGAAACCATTTGGAAGGAGCCTTCACCTTATTACGGAGGCGCAAACATCGGCAAAGGTCATAAGCATATCGGGGGCAGACAGGAGCCCAAGGACTATGCCAAGAAAAAGAAAGCCAAGCGTCGCCAGCAGAAGCAGGCAAGACGCAGGAATAAATAATTAAAAGGAATACGAATATGAAACAGAAAGAAGAAATCAAGAAAGTGTTCGATGACGTGCAGAAACAGCTCGACGCATTACAGGGTTCTGAAGCATCGTTCCTATTCATCGGGCATCAGGGCAATCACTTTGCTATTGCCGGTCAGACCAATGAGATTGGCGCACAACTGCTCTTTGCGATGATGCGCTACCCCGTCGTGCGGGACATCATCAAGGAGTGCGCAGAGAAGTACGACAGCATGGAGGCACAGTACGGCAATAGCATCCGTGAAGTGAAAATGGATCATCTGATAGAGCAGAACTCTGGAAACGGAAAAGACGCGAGCTGATTATGAAAGTAGAAATACAAGAATATGAAGAAAATAATGTTTAACGACCGTTTCGGTCTGACGGAGGCCGTACTGGCCGGACGGAAGACGATGACACGCAGGATCATCGGGCAATACATCGAGATTGACTGGAACCGTCGCGGAGTGGTGCAGCTGCCCGTCGGCGGCTTTGAGCATGACGTGTTGTTTATGGACGTGCGACAGATTTTGCCTGATGCGGGACGTAGCGACTACTCAGCCCCGAAAAAGTATCAGCCGAAATATGAACGTGGCGAAATTATTGCTGTTGCGCAGTCGTACCACGAACTTAACAAGAGAGGTTTCATCGCTCCAGAATGGTGTGAACATTCATGCGAGGACTCTGCTGGTTATGAGAATAAGATGTTTGTCCGTGCCGATCTTATGCCGCACCGCATCCGTATCACCGACATTCAGTTGCAACGGCTGAACAATATCAGCGACGAGGATTGTATTCGTGAGGGTATCCAAAAAGGCGACTTCAAGGACTTCCCGCAGCAGATGTACTTCCCCTATAAGGGTTGCAAAGATACAGAAGTCATGTGGACCCCGCAAGGTGCTTTCAGCATCCTGATAGATAAAATCTGTGGCAAAGGCACATGGGACAGCAATCCCTGGGTGTATGTATATACATTTGAATTGTTAGATGATAAGGGGGACTGACAATGAAATGTAAGGATTGTAAAGATATGGCGTGCAAGCACCGTTCGAGTGATGCCGAGATGGAGTGTGTGCTTCAGATTTCCAATGTTTCTGATAATTATGAAATCGTAAAGAACTGCGGGCTTCGGTTTGACAACGGCAGGATATATAAAATCGAGGAGCACCAGAAGCCAGGCAAATACCCTTATGAGGTAAAGGTTGATGTGACGGACGAAATAAAGCAAGTGTTAAAGGGGGACTGAATATGATGGAAGAAATTGAAAAGGAAATAACAGTTTAAAAAAGGAATAAGTTATGAAAGCATTGATGTTTTTTTATATTGTGATTTGGATATTCGCTGTATGTTACTCCAGTTACATGCTATACAGATGTTTTGACAAAGAAGCAATACCATTGTTCGTTGCATTTGGATTGCTGTTTGTGATAAAGTGGATTGCCAACTATAAAAAATTAAAATTATGATTGAGGAGTCTTATGTCAGTTTTGAAACCGCCAAACTTCTGAAGGAGAAGGGATTTGATGTCGCTGTCAGGACATCAATAGAATTGATTTTTCTTGATAGAGATGACACCGAGATGATATTTCATCTGGATGCCGATAACTGGAACGCTTACAGTTCAGAACACAGGCTTTCGTGTCCTACTCTGCAGCTTGCTTGTAAGTGGATGAGGGAAGTACATAATTTATGTATTGAACCTTATAGAACTGCAAGCGGTTATCTTTATACTATATCAAAGATATGGACGGGTAGCGAAATTTATTCCGATGAATTTAATGGAGATGATGAAGATAGCGGTCAGTGGACTACCTATGAAAAGGCTTGTGAAGCAGCAATAAAGTATTGCTTAAAGAACCTAATTTGATTATGAAGAAAAGAATATTAAAGAAGTTTTCTAAGGCTCGTCACTCCTATGATTTTACCCATACAGGATTGGAATTGGAAATGATGGAGTGCTCAGGTAGGAAGTGGATATTGCATGATTTGCGTACCTTTACTCATTATTGGTACCGTAACCGTAAGGCGTTCAAGCGTCATACTGGCCAAAGCAAGAACCGTTACTATGATTTCTGGGCTATTCGCCGCATTGAAAATCCAGAAAAGAATTGGAAGCCTTATTTGTCATTTTAAAAATATGTTACTATAATTATGAAAGAACTTAGTATAGAAGAAAAAGCTAAACGCTATGATAATATTATCGAAAAGGCTAATAAAATGCACCACGAAAATTGTGAGGCATGTCAAATGTGTATAGAAGAACTTATTCCTGGACTCGCAGAGTCAGAGGATGAGAAAACTAAAAGAATGCTTGATATTATCACATACAAAATGAGTCAGCACCAACCAGACATCTTTACTGGTGAAGAGAATGAATGGTTTAACGCCTGGCTTGAAAAGCAAAAAGAACAGAACCACTGGCAACCGTGCATAGGAGAGCTTGTTGAACTGGGAAATGTCATTGAATATATAGAATCTGGTAAATCTTGCTATAAAGGGGGTATTAGTTATTTAAAAACACTTAAGGAGAATTTATATAAACTGTAGTTATGGAAAAAGACCGCGATCCTCACGGATGGCGGTCTTCTTGATAAAAAAACCTTTTGACTAATCTCTATTCTATCTCATTGTTTGGTTCGATGTCGTTGGGCTGCTGGGTCTCCACGTCGGAGTTGTTCACCGATGATGGTTGCGTGGCATCTGGCAGTTCCTTCTCCAGCGGTTGGCCGTCCTTGTCATAGCTCTGTGTCAGTTTGCAGACCGCCATCGCACCGACGGACCCGCCGATCAGGTAGCGCTCGGCATCCATCCACCAGTCGTGGGGCTGAATGCCGAGTTGCGCAAATGACTCGTGTATGGCGATAGCGGCACCGCTGATGATTCCGCAGATCCACATCATGCGCTTGAAAAAACGTGGCATGGCGTTGTGCCAACGGCTCTTCAGTGTCTGCCATAACTCGTTGATCTTCTTCATACGCTTACTTTTTCTTTTTCCTGGTGGTGGTGTTATCCACCTTGATGCCTACGTCGGTGATCGATATCAGATTGGAGAGGTTCTTCACGTCGGCAGCCAGGCCGCTGACGTTGGATGACATCGTGCCCACTTCTTTGAGCATCTCCATCTTGAAGTCGGTTAAGAGTTCCATCACCGCATCCTGTTTCTTCGAGTGGGAGTCCTGACGGTTCTGCAGGTGCTCGATGGATTTCTGGATGTTATTGGTGGTGCTATTCATCGAGTCCTTGATGCCGTCGATACTCTTCTCCATCACCGCCACCTTCGTTTTCAGCAGGTAGCTCTCACGGAACTGCCAGCCCACGACTGCCATGATAGCGGGGATCAGATACGGCCAGATGTCTGTCATTACTTGGTTCATCTCTATCTTAAGTTTTTATGTGGTTTTACAATAGCGGCATCGTGACGTGGAGCGCCATGTCAGGGCCGTTGAAGTCGGATGCGTGGCAGTCGCATGGCTGCTGCGACGATGCCTCCGACGGTGCTACGGGTGCCACGAACAGCGGACTGGCAATGTAGGTATAAGCCACCGGGTAGTCGGTCTGCAGGTCGCTGGGATCCACGGCACCTGCCTTCATCGCCAGCAGCACGTCCTTCGGCAGTCCGAGTGCCAGCAGGATGTCGTCCTGATGCTGCGGACAATACTCGCCCATCAGCTGACCGAGCAGGCGCACACCCTCGTCGCGTGCGGCGATGCGGCGGTCTTTATCCACCTTTACCACCTTCGTGCGGCCTTCGAGCATCGTGGCCTCGATCTTACGGAGCTTATGAAGCAGTCGGCGCAGTACGGGCGGGATGGTGGCATCGTCGGCCAGTGTCTGCGGCACGGATGCCGTGGCGGCGGTGGCGTCGCGCTTGGTACCACCCTTCAGTTGGGCTGCAACCAGCGTGTCGCAGAAGTCCTCCCCTATCGACGGGGCTATCTGCTCTTCCTGGATGAAATGCAGGTCGGGCAGCATCTGGATGAACTTCTCGCGGCTGTCGTATATGTTAAGGTA
>Ga0256407_10006692_pt1 | contig 17692 bp, 15 predicted proteins | sample RumenRJG_04DNA_FD_193489 | JGI IMG/M metagenome (GOLD analysis project Ga0256407, IMG submission 193489) | Bovine rumen microbial communities from Lethbridge, Alberta, Canada - RJG_04 | ecosystem: Host-associated > Mammals > Digestive system > Stomach > Rumen | place: Canada: Alberta...
CCTCTTCCCATTCCGAACAGAGAAGTTAAGCCCGCCTGCGCCGATGGTACTGCAATGCAATGCGGGAGAGTAGGAAGCCGCCGTCTTTTTAAGTGAGAGCCTCGAGTCAGCAATGACCCGAGGCTTTGTTTTTTCCCCTTCCTCAATATTATAACTCTACTCTGAAGATGGTACCTTTACCAAGTTCGGATGACTTGACAAAGATTTTACCTTTATGATAGTCTTCCACGATGCGGCGGGCGAGAGAAAGACCTAACCCCCAACCGCGTTGTTTGGTGGTGAAACCTGGTGTAAACACATGTTTGATATCTTTTTTACGGATGCCTTTGCCATTGTCTGATACTTCAATCACTGCCAGGTTACGCTCTACAGTCAGTGTCAGAATGATTTTCCCTTTACCTTCCATGGCATCTACAGCATTTTTACAGAGATTCTCTATCACCCATTCCACCAGCGATTCGTTCATCTTGATAGTCACCTCATGGTCGGGCATGTGGCAAGTTATTTCGACTTTATTTGAGGTGCGTTTGCGCATATAGTCAACCACATGGTTAATGACTGAGTTGAGCGAACCCTCTTTCTTCTCCGGTAATGAACCGATTTTCGAGAAACGCTCGGCAATACGCTCCAGGCGCTTTACGTCTTTGTCTAATTCCGGGATCAGCTCATCATTGGGATGGTTCTCTTTTAGAATCTCCACCCATGCCATCAGACTGGAGATGGGGGTGCCCAACTGGTGGGCAGTCTCTTTCGAAAGACCTACCCATACCTTATTCTGTTCTGCTTTCTTCGATGATAAGAGAGCAAAGATCGCCACCACGACAAAAACCATGACAATACCCAACTGCCAGTATGGGTATTGGGAGAGACGTTTCAGCAGGACTGACTCGTCGTAGCATACCAGTTGGTCACCCACATGAATGGTGTCACCCGACTGTAACATCTCTTGCGCATAACGCTCCAGGCGGGTTGTGTCTTCGATGTTCCTGAAATCATCGATTCCGCCTTCACTGTTCAGTACGATGATGGGAATGGTTGTGTTGCCCTGAATGACATCTAGTACCAGCGTCAGGTCGGTTGTCTCGTCGGCATGGTTCAGCATGTGGAGTGCTTGTGCCCATACCTCCATCTTCTTATGCTCCTCTTTCGAGAGGTCTTTCGCCAGATAATGGGATATGAGCAGTGAGGTTACGGCAATCACGATTGCCGCCAACACCAGAATGATCTTTACCTGTCGGATTCTGTCTGTCCACTGCATACAGAGTAATAACGCTGGAAGTTAAAGTTTATTGTATTGGTGTCGTTTTTTGCACAGTCAGGGGGGCTTGTGTGTAATATAATCCCTTGGAGTCTATGGATTTTGTATAGAAATGATAAAAAAATAAAATAACTGCACCTTAATTGGAAAAAAGTTTGTACCTTTGCACACCAAATGCGTGATTATGTGTAGTTTAGAGTCATTGAAGGTAGATCTAAGAAGACTGAAGGACGAGGTGACCACCTTGACATTCAACCTTAATGATGCTTACTTCGAGGCTTTGGACGGTGCAGATGTGAAGCAGGGCTCTTTGCATGTGTCGGTGTCTATACGCAAGGCTACCGGCTTTTTTGAGTTCCGATTCCATACTGCCGGCACAGTCATCATTACCTGCGACCGATGTCTCGACGAGATGGAGCAGCCGGTGGAAACCGACAACCGCCTGATTGTCAAGCTCGGAAGCGACTACTCAGAGGAAGATGATCTGGTTGTGATACCCGAGAACGAAGGAATACTCGACATGACTTGGTTCATCTATGAGTTTGTAGCGCTGGTTATACCCATCAGGCATGTGCATGCACCTGGCAAGTGCAACCCTGCCATGACCAAAGCTCTGGAAGAGCTGTCAGCTGACCGAAGCAGCGATGAGGAGTCCGCCCAGCCCACAGATTCCCGATGGGAGAAACTCAAATCATTAAATATTAAAGATTAAACATTAAATAATTATGGCACATCCTAAAAGAAGACAGTCAAAGACTCGTACCCTCAAGCGTCGTACTCACGACAAGGCAGTAGCTCCCACACTCGCAGTATGCCCTAACTGTGGCGCATATTATGTTTATCACACCGTATGCCCCACCTGTGGTTACTATCGTGGTAAGGTAGCTATTAAGAAAGAGGACGAAGTAGCTGAATAATGAACAAAATCAACTGCATAATCACCGGTATTGGTGGCTACGTTCCCGACTATGTCCTCACCAACGAGGAGTTGTCGCGGATGGTTGACACCAACGACGAGTGGATTATGACACGCGTCGGCATCAAGGAGCGCCACATCCTCGTTGAGGAAGGTCTTGGCACCAGCTATATGGCCCGCAAGGCCGCCAAGCAGCTGATGCAGAAGACGGGCGCAGATCCAGATACCATCGACGCTGTGATCGTAGCTACAACAACGGCAGATTATAAGTTCCCCTCCACAGCATCCATCGTGGTGGGCAAACTCGGACTGAAGAATGCGTTCGCGTTTGACTTCTGGGGTGCATGTTGTGGATTCCTCTATTCGCTCGACGTGGCTTCATCGATGATCCAGAGCGGCCGCTATAAGAGGATTATCCTCATTGCTGCCGACAAGATGTCATCAGTCACTGACTACAAGGACCGTTCCACTTGTCCGCTCTTTGGCGATGGTGCGGCTGCAGTACTCTTAGAGGGTACGGAGGAAGAGAACATCGGTCTGATGGATTCTTATCTGCGTTCCGATGGTAAGGGACTGCCGTTCTTGCACTTGAAAGCTGGCGGCTCTGTCTGCCCGCCTTCTCACTTCACGGTCGATCACCGTCTGCACTACCTCTATCAGGAGGGGCGCACCGTGTTCCGCTATGCTGTGACGAACATGAGCAATGACTGCGCCATCATCGCTGAGCGTAATGGTCTGAACAAGGATAACATCCAGTGGGTGGTTCCTCATCAGGCAAATATGCGTATCATCGAGGCTGTAGCTAAGCGGTTGGAAATGCCTTTGGAGCAGGTGTTGGTCAACATCGAGCACTATGGTAACACCAGTTCTGCGTCAATACCGTTGGCCATCTGGGACAATGAAAGCAAACTGAAGAAAGGTGATAACATGATCTTCACTGCCTTCGGTGCTGGATTTGTTCACGGTGCTTCCTATTACAGATGGGCTTATGATCCCAAGTAAAAGTGAGAAGTGAAGAGTGAAAAGTTAATACACAAAGCAGGATTTGTGAATATCGTTGGAAACCCCAACGTAGGTAAAAGTACGCTCATGAACCAATTGGTTGGTGAGCGTATTTCAATTGCGACATTCAAGGCGCAGACCACCCGTCACCGTATCATGGGCATCGTGAATACGCCGGAGATGCAGATCGTTTTCTCCGATACACCGGGTGTCTTGAAGCCCAACTATAAGCTGCAGGAGTCGATGCTCGCTTTTTCGGAGTCAGCCCTTCAGGATGCTGATGTGCTGCTCTACGTCACCGATGTGGTGGAGGATCCGGAGAAGAATATGGACTTTCTGGAGAAGGTGCAGAAGATCGACACCCCAGTGATCCTGCTGATCAATAAGATCGATGAGCTGGCCAGTCCTGAAAGTCAGGCTAGATTAACTAACATCGTCGAGCGCTGGCATGCCCTACTGCCGAAGGCAGAGATCCTGCCGATCTCGGCGAAGAATAAGTTCGGTACCGATATCCTGTTGAAGCGTATCCAGGAGCTCTTGCCCGAGAGTCCTGCCTACTTCGATAAAGATCAGTTGACCGACAAGCCAGCCCGTTTCTTCGTCTCGGAGATCATCCGCGAGAAGATTCTGCTCTATTACGACAAGGAGATCCCATACAGTGTGGAGGTCAGCGTGGAGCGTTTCAAGGAGGACGAGAAGCATATCCATATCAATGCCATCATCTATGTGGAGCGCGACTCACAGAAGGGCATCATCATCGGTCATCAGGGCGTGGCCCTGAAAAAAGTCTCCACCGAGGCGCGCAAAGCCCTCGAGAAGTTCTTCGACAAACCGATCTACCTGGAGGTGTTCGTTAAGGTCGATAAAGACTGGCGTTCCTCGGAGAGAGAATTAGAGCACTTCGGGTATAACCTAGATTAACTAGATATACTAGAAGTACTAGAAATACTAGAAAATATGGGAAATTTAGTAGCAATAGTAGGCCGCCCCAATGTGGGAAAATCAACGCTTTTCAACCGTCTGACGAAAAGTCGCCAGGCGATTGTCAGCGACGAGGCAGGCACCACCCGCGACCGCCAGTACGGAAAGTGTGAGTGGTGTGGCCACGAGTTCTCTGTCGTCGATACCGGCGGCTGGGTGGTCAATTCAGACGATATTTTTGAGGAGGAGATCCGTAAACAGGTGATCATCGCCACCGAGGAAGCCGACCTGGTGCTGTTCCTCTGTGACATCAACAATGGTGTGACGGGCTGGGACATGGATGTGGCCCAGATCCTGCGTCGTGCCAAACTGCCGGTGATTCTGGTCGCCAACAAGGCCGACGACGGTAGGGACCTCTACGATCAATATGAGTTCTATAAGCTCGGACTGGGTGATCCCTGGCCCATCAGCGCCGCCACAGGCAGTGGTACAGGCGACCTGCTCGACGAGGTGATTAAGGTACTGCCCGAGAAGGCCAAGGACAATCTCGAGGACGGCATCCCCCGCTTTGCTGTTGTGGGACGTCCGAATGCCGGTAAGTCGAGCATCATCAACGCCTTCATCGGCGAGGACCGTAACATTGTGACGGAGATTGCGGGTACCACCCGCGACTCCATCTACACCCGTTACGATAAGTTCGGCTTCGACTTCTACCTCGTGGATACTGCCGGTATCCGCCGTAAGAACAAGGTGACAGAGGATCTGGAGTTCTACTCGGTGATGCGCTCCATCCGTGCCATCGAGAACAGCGATGTGTGTATCCTGATGATCGACGCCACCCGTGGCATTGAGGCACAGGATATGAACATCTTCCAGCTCATCCAGAAGAACAACAAATCGCTCGTTGTCGTGGTGAACAAGTGGGATCTGGTGGAGGATAAGTCACAGGAGGTCATCAAGACCTTCGAGAACGCCATCCGTGAGCGTATGGCACCGTTTGTCGATTTCCCCATTATCTTCGCCTCTGCCCTCACCAAACAGCGTATCTTCAAGGTGCTGGAAACGGCGAAGGAGGTCTATCTGAACCGTAAGGCGAAGATCGGCACGTCGAAGCTCAACGAGGTGATGCTGCCGCTGATCGAGGCTTATCCGCCGCCCTCAGTGAAAGGCAAGTATATCAAGATCAAATATGTGGCTCAGGTGCCCGACACGCAGATTCCTACCTTCGTGTTCTATGCCAACCTGCCACAGTATGTGAAGGAGCCCTATAAGCGCTTCCTGGAGAATAAGATCCGTGAGAACTGGACACTCACGGGCTCGCCGATAAATGTTTTTGTAAGACAGAAATGAGGAAGTATCTGGTCTCTCTGGTCTTTCTGGTTGCTGCCTGTGGCGGTCCTAGCCGAGAGGAGCTTGCCTCTCTGGCGGCGAAGGGCTACTATGAGCACCTGATCCACGGTGAGTACGAGCAGTTCTACGAAGGCATGGATCAGCGTGAGCTTTCCGGTGAGGCAAGCTACCGCAGTCAGATGCTCGATAACCTCCGTCAGTTCATGGCGCGTCAGGAGCAGGAGCATCGCGGTGTGCTGGAGGTGCGTGTGTCCAATGCAACCACCGATACGGTGCAGCAGCTCACGAATGTGTTTCTTGTGCTCTGTTTCGGTGACTCCACCAACGAGGAGGTCGTTGTGCCGATGGTAGAGCGTCATGGCGCGTGGCGAATGAAATGAGAAGTGGAAAGAATCAAAATAGACAGATTATGAAGAGATGTGCTTTTCTTTTGGTGATGATCCTGAGTGTGGTTTCAATCCGTGCCCAGTATGTGTCGGCGATCCAGCCACAGAAGTATGACAAGACGCTCCACTGGGGTGGTGCCTTTCAGCATTTGGATGTGATGGCCGCCTTGGGTACGACGGGTATTAACATTGAGGCAGCCACACCGCTTGGTGAAAACTGGCGTCTGCGTGGCGGTATCTCCTATCTGCCTTGGTTTAAAAAGACGATGACCTGCGAAGTCTATGTCGGCAACGATCAGAAACACTTCGACGATGTGCAGGAGGTCATGCAGGTTTATAAAGGTTACCGTATGATGAAGCAGGTGCAGATGTCGGGTATGCTCTCGATGTTCAACGCTAAGATCCTCGTGGATTGGTTCCCGCTTGATGACGAGAAGAAGTTCCGTGTTACAGCAGGTCTCTATTGGGGGCCAGAACGTCTTGCGAACATTACCCCCGACAGCCGTTATGAAGCCACTCTCACTACGATTGCCGCTTATAACTCCTTGTACGAACAGATAGATCCGGGTGATGAGATGTATGGTTGGGGCTATGCCGGTCTCTATATGGGTAAGTATGATAAGGACTGCACTGACCCCGTCAGGGATATTCAGCACCACGAGGGTGATACTTATCTGATGATGCCCGACGACAAGGGTAACCTGAACATTGAGTTGAAAGCCAACAGCTTCAAGCCTTATATCGGTGTGGGCTACGAACTGCCCTTTAAGAGTGTGGGCCTGGAGAAGAAAACGGATAAATGGAAGTTTGCTGTTGATGCAGGTGTGCTGATCTGGGGCGGTGCTCCCACGTTAAAAGTATCCAGCGACGATATTAACCTCGTGAAGGATATCAAAAACGTCCCTGGCAAGAAAGGCGATTATGTCAGCAAATTCAAGAAGCTGCCGGTCTATCCGGTCATCAACATTGGTGTAGTATATCATATTTTATAATATAGCACATTTTTAATAAAAACAGAAAATGAGAAAGTTTTTAGTGATAACATTCCTGGCTGGAGCCTTGACGGCAGCCGGCCAGACAGCCGAGACAAATCAGAAGAATACGCTTGGCTATTTCGATCATCTTGATCTCTCCGTTACCCTGGGTACCTCCGGCATCGGTTTCGATGTGGCAACGCCCATCGGTAACTACGTGCAGCTGCGTGCCGGCTATGAGTTTATGCCCCATATCCATTTTCCTGTGGATTTCCCCATCGAGGTAGGTGGTGAGCCTGCTGAGAAGTACGATGCCAACGGAAACCGTGTGGAGAGTCGCTTTGATCGACTGGCAAAGACTCTCAAGGAACTCACAGGTTACAACGTGGATAATCATGTGGAGATGATTGGTAAACCCACCATGAACAATTTCAAGTTGCTCGTTGATGTGTTCCCCTTCAAGACCAACAAGCACTGGCACTTCACAGCAGGTTTCTATCTGGGTCCCTCGCAGTTTGCAAGGGCCGACAACGCCATCGACGCTATGACCTCGTTGCTGGCTGTTGGCATGTATAATCATATCTATGACCGTGTGGAGAACGCCTATTATACTGGTGATGCTATCTTGGATATCACCATTGGTGGTCAGAAGTTCAGCCCTGAGCTGAACCCTATACAGGAGCAGACAATTCTCAATAATGGACGTATGGGCTTCCAGCTGGGACAATATAAGGAGGATATGTATAGTCCTGAGGGCCTCCTGATCCATAAAAAGGGTGATGCCTATGTTGTGGAGCCGGGTGAAGACAACCAGGTGCATGTCTATGCCAAGTCGAGTGCTTTCAAGCCTTATCTGGGCTTTGGCTATGGCGGTCGCCTCTGCAAAAACCGTGATGACTGGAAAGTATCGTTCGATGCTGGTTTGTTGTTCTGGGGTGCGCCTGATCTCTATACCCACGATGGCACGAACCTCACCAAGGATATTGAGAACATTAAAGGTAAAGTAGGCGATTATGTTGATCTCATTAAAGGCCTGAAGGTTTATCCCTCCATCAGCGTACGCTTTACAAAAACGATCTTTTAAGGTGTTTTTGCTAGATTTAATTCCAGCACTTGTTACATTTAAATCAAAAAAGTGCTAGAATTAAATCTAAAAAAAGAAGGATGCACAGCTGTGCATCCTTCTTTTCTGTGTATATATTAATATTTGGATTATTCAACTTCAAAGAGATACCACTTATTGTCTTGCGGATTACGAATAGGCTTGTAATTTACGCCATCGATGGTATATAATGTCTCGTATTTAACTGTTTCGCCTTCTTTCCAAGACCCTGCCCAAGCAATCATATCGGTTGTCTTACTAACAGCCTTGCCACCGATCTTAGAGTTGGCGAATGAGATATAACCCTTGTAGTCTTTAACTGTTTCCCCATCACCGCTGTAACCTGATCCGAATTTAGCTTGGTCGAATTCGCAAGTGTCAAATGCTAGTGTGAATGACTTGCGCTTATCATTCTGAGCTGGGAAATATACCCCGAATATTTCATTCTGATCACTCTTCAGACTATTAAATGTACTGTTCTTATGAGTTGATGATACGATGCCATCAGCAAGATCGTTAGCCATATTGAATCGCTTGGCATTGAATGTACAGTTCTCACTGTTTATTGGCAGATTAATATTAGACCATTTATAGCTGTTTGAAGCAGTATCCACTTCCAATGCCTCATATTTATCATCTTCAGAATTATATACCAATGCATGGGTAAAGTCGACTGTTACATTGGTAAGTTTATTGATGCCATCCAATCCAATCCAATTCCCTGAAGGCTCAATCTTACCCTCATTATCATTACCATAATTTATTATAGTAGCCTTGCCCTCAGCAGTGACGTTGACAGTAGCCCAGTTACGTTCCCCTTCAATATAGGGCCATGAACGGCTAACATGGAAATTTGCTCCGTCTGCAATAACGATTTCCATCGCATCAGCAGAAGCTTTTGCATCTGTTCCATAAATATCCAAATTAGACCAACTACCATTCTCTTGCGCAAGGAGTTTTCCATTCTGAACCATGTAATAATCATCGTCAGTATAGGACGTAGTGGTTCGAACAGAATCTTTAACTATATTCCAATCCTTAATTCCATTAGGATATACATCCAGCCTATTGCTTGCAAGGCCATTAACCTTACCGCCATTCTTCACGACAACATAGCCGCCCACATTCTGCAGCCAGTTTACTGTAACGCCGTTCTCAATGTTCAGGGTGGTCCAAGCTGTTTTGGCTGAAAGCTCGTTAATGCCTAAGCTACCACTGGTCGGCTTCAGGGTCACTGATGCTTTTGGCATATCCACCTTCAAATCGATGTTAGATGTGCCAGCAGGGAAGTTGAATGCTACCTTGGCGATAGCTGGCCAACGAGGTCCTTCATTTTCATCCACACCTTTACTCTGAAGCACCAGAGGCTCATCGGTGGTGATGGTACCATTGAAGTTAACCACGAGGTCACCGTTTGTTACAGTTAAGAAGCTGAGGGTGTTATCACCAGCTGTGGCATTGAGTGCTGCAGCGTTGATGTTGATGGTAAAGGTCTCCTTGTTCTCAGCGGCCTTAAGGATTTCCTGTCTCAGACGGGTAACCATTCTGCTAACTTCAGAAGGTGTATTTGCATTAATCACTGCACCTCCCTCAACTAACTCAAAATTAGATGGCTCAAAAACCTGACCGTTGATGATCGCATTGTCATTCTTGTTACAGCTCGTCAGAGATAAGCCTGCAAAAACTGTTGCTATCGCAAAGATTTTGCCAAAATAGTTCTTTTTCATCATAGGTTATAAAATTAATAAATAATGTAGTATTTAATATTAATTGTTTTGTTTTCTTGTGCAAATATAGGAATTATTTATATAACAAACAAATTTTTATTGGAATTTTTTATAATTTTGGTAACAAAAATATGAATTTTGCTAAAAAGAGATAGTTTTTTTCTAAAAAAATCCCCAACAGGGAGCTTTTTATTTTTTGAAAACGATCTTTCCGTCTTCGATATAGATGCCGTGTGGCTCTACATGGTCAGGCAGGGGTACGCCCTGAAGTGTGTAACGGCCCTTGACGGTTGTTGTTGTCTCCACCTTTACACCCCCGATACCTGTGGTCCCGTCGGTTGTCATGACAGCTGCTGCATCTGACGGTACATCCAGGAAGGCTGTGTTAGCCGGTATAAACCTCAAGGTGCTGGAAGTAACAAAGCAGAGCTTTCCGTCTGACTCACCAATGACACGCATGGTCTCTGGGTCATAGTCTAGTGTATTCCAGGCAGGATTGTCTCTGCGCTCTTTGCCACTCGGTGTGGTAACGGGGTAGCAGAAGATCTCGCCACTGAGCTTGTTGCCAATAATCATCTCTTCATCCCATACCAAGGGCGTTACCTTGTTGTCTGATGCTTTCTCGCCAGCACATTTTATCACGGCAGGTGTGTATTGTGGCACGATGTCGCCAATTTCTTCCAGTGTGCATGAGCCGGTTGTTAAGCTACTCACCGTATAAGCTTTCATCTTGCTGCCAAGCTGAATGGGGAACGTTGCGTAGATCGTGGTGTAATAGTCAGAGCCTACTTTCACGTCGCCCTTCAGTCCCATATAGTTGTCTCCTTCCACTGGTACAAAATACCATTCCCAGTCGTTTGGGGCTTTATTTACATCTGTGGTGACATAGCTTTTGCCAGTCTGATCCTCATAGTCACGCAGGTATCTTGTTAAAGTTATACCATCGCTTGAAACGGTAGCCCACACACGATAGGCACCACCATCTACTTCTGTTAACTGCAGATCTAATTTGCCTTGTGTGGTGAATCCCTGTCCATCAATGGCCCAGCCATTTGGAGTTTTCCTCATATAGATGATGCTACCTGGATCATTCACTACTTCGTCGAAGTCTTCGATCGTCTCTAACGACTGTAGATCCACGTTTGTGGTTCTTTTAGCACTTTCCTTATTCACATAGTCGTTGTGAATAGCGATATACCGACCAGTCTGTTTGCATTTCAGACGGTAGTAACCATCGGTTATCTGTGCATAGGCACCGAGGCTTACGATAACAGATAATAGGCAAGTAAAGATTTTCTTCATGTGCGTAAGTTTAAATAAGAAGCCCAGCCCGATTTGGGGCTGGGCTTGAAATTTGATCTATAATCGGATGATTACTCAGCGATACAGATTGATACACGGTTGCTGTCGTTATCAGCGAACGGCTGTACACGAGCACCCTTGCTGTCGAAGGTGATGCGATCAGCTGAGATACCTGCCTTCTTCAGAGCAGCTACAACAGCATCGGCACGCTTAGCAGCGAGACGGTCGTTGATACGGTCGTTACCAGTACCAGCGTCAGCATAACCAGTTACCTGAACCTTAGCATCCTTGTTCTCATTGAGGTAAGCAACGATGTCGTCTACCTTAGAGGCCTCAGAGGTGCGGATGTTAGACTTGTTGATCAGGAAGAAGATATCGCGACGGAGTGGCTCAGCAGCAGTCTCAGCAGGAGCTGCGGGAACCTCAACGACCTTCTCAACAATCTTCTCAACATAGCGGATCTCAGGCTCTGGAGCGGGGATGAACTTGGTTGAGTAGGTAGGACCAAGGTTGATCTTCAAACCAGCGAGGGCGTTGAAGTACCAATCCCAGTTCTTAGCCTTCTTTGAGTTATACTTGTCGCTCAGGGTGTTGGCGCTAACCTCAAGAGTAACAGCGAACTTGTCGTTGATCTTGATGTCACCAGTCAAACCAGCCTGGAGGAGGAAACGAGCCTTGGTGCCGTCCCACAGGTAGTCGAGACCTGCCTGGTAGGTGTTGTCTGTCTTTATCTGACCGTCATCATCCTGCCATCTTGCGGTAGTTGTCTGTCTCAGAATAGCGTCAACGTCAGCAGCCTCGCTGTTGCCCCATCCGATGTTCATGCCGAGACCAGCGAATGCACCAACGGTGAATACGCGGTTGGGGTTTACACCAGAGATGAGGTTTGACAGATTGAAAGTAATGTCAACAGTAGGAGCGATGTAGTTCCACTTCCACTTGTAATCAACACCACTAATTTTTGAACCGGCTTTGCTCTGCCAAGCGTTGAGAGCGAAGCGACCACCAATAACCTTATTGAACTCACGACCAACGGCTGCCTGTACGTTGTATGACATCAGGTCACCCATGCTCAACTCACCGAGGGTATACTGTACACCCAGAGGCTGGATGTTAACATACCAGTGCGGCTCGAAGACATATTCTGTCGTACCCTTCTGCTCCTGAGCAGATGCAGTCAGACCAGCTAACAGCATCAGGCAAGACAATATTGTTTTCTTCATTTTCATATCTTTAAATACTATTATTATTTAGTTCGCGAATGTTAATTACTTACCCTGGATGTAGTATGTCTGCTTGAACTTGTTGCCGAAGAAGTCAACTGCCTCGTAAACAATCTCATAAGTCTTGCCAGCCTCAGGAGTGAACTTCAGCTCTCTGTCACCTGTAAAGAGTGTCTCGTTGAAGTTGGCTGCCGTGATGTCCTTACAACCTACGAACTTAGCATAGCAAGGAGCGATGAGCTCAGCAGTGAAAGTTGTGGGCTTCAGAGTAATCTCACCACTTGCCACATAAGGCATAGCCTTGATACCAGAAACCTTGGTTACATCACCATTGCTGTTGATAGCGAGCAGTACAGGGCGCAACAGTTGGTCTGAGTGGTTAGCAAACAGCTTGTTTGCCTTGTTGGTGAACTTCTCAAGGAAGTCGCCTACGTTCTTACCGTTAATTCTGCCAATCATCAACTTAACGTTATCGATGAAATCGTTGATCTTACCGAATGATCCTACCATAGGAGTTACGAGGTCGTCAATGTTGATTTCAATACGATCACTTGTAATGTAGCCAGTATAGGCACCAGACCAATCGCGTGTTTGACCAAGCCATGTGCCAGCAGGAATCTCCATGATATACTTACCATCATCGTTCATCTTGATGTTGTCGAATGCGGTCTCATCCATATAGAGGCTGTCGAGCTTCAGCTGGCTCTGAACGCGGTTCATGATGCGATCAACTACAGGCTCCATCTTCTCGATCAGACGATTGGTAGATTTTGTGATGCTGTTAACCTTCTCAGCCAGAGCGTCGCCAGAGTTGAAGCCCAGAGGCTTGATGGTTGCGAATACGAGCTCAGCCTCAGAGGTAGCGATGTGCTCGAGACCGGTAGCCTCCTTCTTAGTCTCATCAACCTTGATTACATCACCGTTTGCGTCAGTGGGGTCAGCTGTGTAAGCATCGTCGTCTTTAGACTCAGTCTGAGCAGAGCTTTCAGCCCACTTGAACTTCAGCATGTACTTCTTTGCGTTGTAATCCTTTGTAGCGAGGTTGTAGTACAGGTCAGCGAACAGACGGCCAAGAGCCTCCTTGCTGGTGCCTGTAGCACGGTTACGATCAGCCCAAACCTTCTTCAGGTCAGCCTTGAATCTAGCCAGGTCAATCTTGGCAGGTTTGAAGTTATTTGCATTCTCACCCTGATACTCTACCTTGAACTTGAAGATGTTGTTGTCGGCACGAGTCCAACCCCAGTTCAGAACGTCAGTGGTAGCACCACCCTCAGCGTCGGTGTTCTTAACAACGAGACCCTTTACGCTCTCACCAGCGGTGTTAGCGATAGTGATATCGAAGAGCTCACCACCCTGAGCCTTTGACAACATAGGTGTTGAATCGATGTAACGGTTCACGTTAGCATAAACGTAGCCAGCGAAACCAACGTTATTAGCGTTTGTGCCGAGCTCATCGCCATCAGCCCACTCGATCTTGATGCCTTTATTCAGTTCTGAATCAGGGAAAGAACCTGTCCCAGAAGCTACACCCCAGTTGTTGATCAACATCTTAGGCTCGAAACCTGGGATATTGATAGAACCGAGCATGTTGTTGTAAGTGCCAGAAATCTCAACACCGTAAACGAGCTTACTGAAAGCGTCAACAATCCAAGACTCCAGAAGGTCAACTTCTTTCTGCAGAGTTGCAATATCTGCAGCGTGGTTTGCGACCTTGGTCTCCAGGTCGCCTACGCGACCGTCCAGGTCACCGTACTTCTCTTCCATAGCGTTCAGCTTGCCTAACAGGGTAGCGTACTCCTGCTGCATCTCAACTCTTACATCCTCGTTCGTGTCCTTACAAGAAACGAATGATGTTGAGGTAGCAGCTACCAGCGCTACCATCATGATACCATTAATAATTTTCTTTTTCATTTGAACTTAAAAATTATAATTAAACAATTAAACTAAAAATATATCTTGCTTTTTTTGCATTAATTTATATAAATCGGAGACAAAAGTATGAATTATTTTCTAATTGTGCAAGGATTTTTATGTTTTTTTTATTAAATACTATGTTTTTTTGTCATATTATGGGTTTTTGATGTTAAAAAGTGCGCCTGACAGGACTCGAACCTGCACGTCGTGAACACCAGATCCTAAGTCTGGCGCGTCTACCAATTCCGCCACAGGCGCGGATTTAAATTCTAGATAGTCTAGCCGATCTAGTCGCTCTAGCATCTGGGGTGCAAAGGTACGGTTTTTTTTTCATTCAGCCAAAAGTTTTCGTGCAAATTCTATCAATGTGTCACGTCCTTGGGCAAAATCGGCGTCAGTCTGACCCACGGGATAGTCGGGGGCGATGCCGAATTCTATCTGCTGACGGTTCCGGTCGTAAGAGGGACAAGCCGAGAAGCGCACCGTCCATCCGTTAGGCAGGGTGGAGGTGAAGGGCATACCGGCACCACCGCCTGTCTGGTCGCCTACGGTCTTCACCTCGGGGAAGCACTTCATGATCTTCACGAAGTCGTTGGCGGCGGAGTACACCTCTCGGTTGGTGAGTACCACGACGGGTTTCTGCCAGCGGTAGCGCGAGGAGGGTTCTAGGTACTGGGGCTCCATGTCGGAGAAGTCGTTATGACCTTTGCCAGTCTTATGTTGCAGATAACCTGTGAGGGTGCGTTCGTGACAAAAACGGGCAGCGAGGCGTTCGGCAGCGGTGAGTTCGCCACCGCCATTGCTGCGTATATCCACGATGAGTCCATTGCAGAAAGCGAAGTACTTGATGATCTCGTCGAGCGAGCTCTCTCCCATCTCGTAGGAGAAGCTGCCCACGTAGAGGTAGCCGATGTTATCGTCGAGGATGCGGTACTGGGCTCCCGAGGCGATATGGTAGTCGGTACCGAGGTAACGGCGCTGCAACGTATCGCTGAAGTTCGTGGGGTAGTCCTCGTGCCAGTGCCAGTAGCGTCCGTTGTCAAAGGAGCTGTAGAGGTTCACATGTCCGTCTTTCAGTTGGGAAAGCATCTCGGTAAGTACCTCGAAGAGCTGGTAATCGTCCATCGGTCCTTTCGCGCGTACCTTATATATATTATATATAGCATCCCAGTCGAGCCCGTAGACCTGTTGTTTGTAGTCGAGGAAACAGTAGTGCTCGTCGATGATCTGCCACAGGGCTTCGAAGTTTCCTTGGGGGGAATCTTCGTGCTCTGACACATCGACGCAAGAGACTGCAAAAATTGCCAGTAGGCCTAACAGAATTTTTTTCATAGGCATCGGGAAATTCCAAGTAGCACACGGTGGGTGTAGATATGCTGCTTGAGGTGATTGATGTCAGCTTGCTGGTAGTTGCCCAGGTAGCCGATGCGGAGTGCCCATCTGGTGCTGAGCTCCCAGTCGAGTGTGAGTATCTGACGGAAGTTGGGGGCACTCACGAAGGTGGTGGGCACGACATTCCTGTCGTAGTTACCTCGTGTAAAGATCTCGTAGTACGACTGCCCGTAATTAGGACTGAACATAATTCCCAACAAGGGGAGGTTCAGCTCGTAGCGCAAGGAGAATCGCTGCTGTCCGAGGGTAAAGCGGTAAATGGCGATGCCTGAAGGCATGATGTTCAGGGCGAGGCGGGCCTGGGCGGGGTTGTTAGAGGAACTCATGTCGTAGAGGAAGCCGAGGTTGGCATTAGCCAGACCGCCGGCCTGCAGTTTCAGACGGTTATCGCACAACAGCCACTGACGGTAACGTCCCCAGTAGAGGTTGTAGTTGCCTTCTAGCATGCTGATGTTGCCGCTGCGGTCTTTGCTCTTCGAGAGGTCCACCTCGTGTTCGATGGTGTTCTGCCAGTGTTTCCCGGGTTTCCTGCCGTCATATATATATAAATAGGTGAAGCCGGCGCCCGAGAATTTCTCCTGCGAGATGTAGGTGTCGAGGATGCGGGAGGGACCGAAGCCGATCATGTGGCTTTGGGCACTCGCACCGATTACACAGAGCATCAGGAGTGCTATGAGCTTAACTTTCTTCATCGTCGAATAGGCGGAGTTGACCGATAAGCTCGTCGCGGACCTGCTGTTCGCTCTTGCCGGCATCGGGGTCGAGGTCTTCTTCTTCGTCGTCTAAGCTGGTGTCGCCAGATGAACTTTCGCTCGTTGGACTGGGGAAGCGGGTTGGCTCGAGCTCTTCAATCGAGGCGAGGGTATAGGTGGTAAGGCGTTTGCCCTTTGCCTTATAGCCCTTGACGGCAATAAACTGCTCGGCGTCGATCTCCTCAGTGCCTCGGAAGTCGTCGGCACCGCCATAGGTGAGTTGGATGCGGGGATAGGCGGTATCGGTAAGCAGGATGAGCTGGGAGTCAGGATTCTCCGAGAGCCAGTTCTGTTTCTTCTTCGAGGCATCCATCTGGAAGCGCTTGATATAGGGATAGCCCTGATTGTCAGCATCATAGAGGATGGCGGTCCAGATCTTGTCGGCATCGTACTTCTCGATGCGCAGGATATTCTCCTCGTAGTGGTTGTTCAGGTCGAAGTTCGACAGGTAGTAGTCGCCGTTCTTCAGGACGACGAGGATCTGGTCGTCATCGAAGAACTCACCCAACAGCCGTCCGTGTTCGTCGTAGTTCAGACGGTTTACGTCGGGGTCGTACCACACCTTGCGACCGCCTAAGGTGGAGTGTCCGTGACTCTTCAGACCGATGCGGTGCACGGGGAACTTCGTCAACAGGTTACCCTTCGAGGCGCGTCCCTTGATGATCACCTCCGAGAAGTCCTTGTCGATAAAGATCTTCTTCAGTTTCGGGTTCGGGTCGAGTGTCACCTTGATGACCTCCGCCTCACCGTTGGGGTTGGCAGAGAAGTACATCACGCGGGAGCCCTGCGTGCCTTGTGTCAGATCGTACTCTTTGTCACGGGTCAGTGAGGTCACGTTGAAGCGCTTGATGAAGTACCAGCCTTTCTTACCGTCGCGATAGACGGCATTGTAGATGGTACGCGAGTCGTTCTTCTTAAACACGGCCACATAGAGGATGCCCTTGCCGACAAATACCTTCTCCGCCACGCGGATCACCTTGTATTTACCGTCCTTGTAGAAGATGATGATATCGTCGAGGTCGGAACAGTTGCACACGAACTCGTCTTTCTTCAACCCTGTACCGATAAAGCCGTCGGTGCGGTTGATGTAGAGCTTCTGGTTGGCTTCCGCCACCTTTGAGGCCTCGATCGTGTCGAAGTTACGGATCTCGGTGAGTCGCGGGTGATCCTTGCCGTATTTGTCTTTGAGGAACTGGAACCAGTTGGCAGTCACCTCGGTGAGGTTCGCCAGATCGCGGTCGATCTCCTCGATCTCGGCTTTCAGACGTGCCATCAGCTCGTCGGCTTTGTCCTTGTTGAACTTCAGGATGCGCTGCATCTTGATTTCGAGCAGTTTCAGGATGTCATCCTTTGTCACCTCACGTACCAAAGTGGGATAGTAGGGTGTCAGACGTTCGTCGATATGCTCACAGACGGCATCGATGGTGGGTGCCTGTTCGAATTTCTTGTCTTTATAGATGCGCTCCTCGATGA
>Ga0256407_10006694_pt1 | contig 17685 bp, 14 predicted proteins | sample RumenRJG_04DNA_FD_193489 | JGI IMG/M metagenome (GOLD analysis project Ga0256407, IMG submission 193489) | Bovine rumen microbial communities from Lethbridge, Alberta, Canada - RJG_04 | ecosystem: Host-associated > Mammals > Digestive system > Stomach > Rumen | place: Canada: Alberta...
ATATCTATATCGCTCATGGTACCTATGATATATTTTGTCATTGTATCTTCGTCGGCTTTGAATCCCTTCAGATACTCTGCTGCCTTCTCGAATATATCTATGGTCTCCTTAAGATTGGGATCTCTGTAGGAAACAAAATAGCTTGCGCCGTATCTTCCGAAGCTGTTCATGCATCCGTACGCGCCGCCCTTTACTCTGACATTGGTCCAGAGATAATCGTATCCGAGTATCGTATGGAGGATATGCATGCTTCCCTTGTATTCCATACCGTGATCCTTGAAGTTACCATAGCGGCATACGTATTGAACCTGTGAGGAACAGCTGAGTCCCGACTTCTCTTTCTTAATCTCTACTCTGCCCTTATCAGCTGTTACAGGGGCTGTATCAAGCGCATCCGTGATGGGGCTTACAAGTCCTTTTAAGGAATCAAGCTCCTTTTTACTTCCTGTCACATCAAGGAAGAGATTCTCTTTTCTGTAGACGATGCGGAGCGTTTCCTTAAGACCTGCTACGATCTCGTCTTTCTTTTCATCAAAGTGCTCTTCCCAGTCTTCTAAGCTTCTGTAGTAATCCAGACCGCTTATCATCTCTCTGGTCTTGGCAAATTCCGATGCGCATGCTGCAGCATGAGCTGCTGCCACCAGATGTCCGGATGAGAGCATGGTGCTCTGGATCCTGGATCTTCCTTCAGCGATGATCTCCTTTAAGCGCTTCGTATCATCAAGCTTTGATGTGAGCATGATCTCACCTAAGAGATCAAAAGCCTGAGGGATGTTCTGAGTCATGGCGCTGAGCTTTACTGTAAGATACCTCTTATATTCAGACAGATTACCGTTGATGACCGCACTGTCGGATGACATGCTGATGCATCCTGTGTACTTGTCTACCTCGTATCCCAAAGCATCATAGGTATGCTTAGCCGTATCTACGGATCTGAGCACTCCGTTTAAGAGTCCCGCATACGGATAGAGTTCAAAAGGAAGTTTATCCATATCGAAGAGCATTGTGAGATATACGATGCCGTTGGTATCGATATCATGGAAAAGCGTCTTAATGCCATCCACTTCCGTCCATTCGTTGATAAGAGGCTCTGCTTCTTTCCTTATATCTGACCTCTTAAGTACGGGGAGACACTTAAGTGCCTCTTCGGAATCAGGCGTATCCTGGAAAAGCTTTAATGCTTTTGTATTCTCTACGATGGCATCTATCTCTTTGTCGGATAAAGAAGCCTTATATGCTGCAAGCTTATCTGCAAGAGCTTTATCCTTTATGGCTGTAAGGCCCTTCTTAGGGATAAGCTTTAATACGGATCTGTGGATATTGCCGAGCAGATATTTCTCCACAAGATCTTCGAAGTAATGCGTATCTATCTTTTCTCTGAGCTTCGCAAAGGTATCAAGCTCCTCTACATGTATAAAAGGCTTGGCATCATCATAGAGCCAGCTGTCCAGACACTTAAGACCCATAAGGAGTCCCTTGGGGTAATGTCCCGAATCCGCTTCTCTGTACTTGAACTCAAGGTAATTGAGATCTGCTAAGAGAGCATTCTTGTCAAAACCTTCTTTTACAACACGTCTGAATTCATTCTCTATGAGCTCTACGAACTTTGCCTCATCCCCGGGATTGGCATTTTTTGCAACGATGCTGTAATAAGGCTCGCATATGCCATTCTCAAAAGTAGACATGATCTCGGTACCGATGCCTGCTTCCAACAAAGCCTTCTTAAGAGGTGTGCCGTCAGCATCGATGAGCGCATAGTCCACGATCTGGAAAGCAAGATAAAGCTCTCTGTCTGTGGAATCGCCGATCACCGCATTATATGACAGGAATGTATTGTCCTCTTCCTTCTCATCCTCGGATATGGGATATTCCTTTGTGATATAACTTACACTGTCAAAAGGCTTTTGTCTGCCGGGGAAAGATTCTATATCGATCCTGTCATATTCCGACAGATATCTCTCATCGAGCCATTTTAATCTCTCATTCCAATCCGCATTACCATACATATAGATATATGAATTCACGGGATGATAGTAGGATCCGTGGAACTTAAGGAATTCCTCGTATGTAAGATCAGGGATGCACTCCGGATCTCCGCCGCTCTCCACGCCATATGCCGTATCGGGATAGAGGGAATTCATGATCTCTCTGTAGAGCACATCTTCAGGTGATGAGAAGGCACCCTTCATCTCGTTGTAGACAACACCGTTGATCTTCAGATCATCATTCTTATCTTCCATCTCCAGGTGCCATCCCTCCTGTCTGAAGATCTTCTCTTCACGATAGATATTGGGATGAAGCACTGCATCCATGTAGACATCCATAAGGTTCTTGAAGTCCTTATCATTGCATGATGCTACGGGATAGACAGTCTTATCCGGATAAGTCATGGCATTGAGGAAGGTATTAAGGGAACCCTTAACAAGCTCTACGAAGGGGTCCTTTAAGGGAAACTTCTCCGATCCGCAGAGCACTGAATGCTCAAGGATATGAGCCACACCTGTGGAATCCTTGGGCGGGGTCCTGAATCCGATATAGAAGACTTTGTTCTCTTCGTCATTATCAAGCAGCGCTATCCTGGCACCGCTCTTAATATGCTCCATTAGATAAGCTTCGCTCTTTAAGTCTTCGCTGTGGTGGTGCTCCACTATCTTATATTTTTCAAGTAAACTCGAGTCAAACATGCACGTTTCCTTCTTTCTTCTAAATATTGGCTAAATCATTCAGGATTAAAGCTTAAACCCGAATAATGCAAGATTGGAGATTATCATCTCCTGGATGAAGTAATCCTTCTTTTCTTCCGGATCTATTGCGATCAGCGCGCCTAGCGGCATATCTTTTGTGGTATATGAACCGTCCGCCTGCGGGATGGATATCCTGAGCTTCGCCTTCAGGTTCTCGAAGATACGCTTATTTTTATCATCCGCAGTCATATTTAAGAGATGATCCCCCAGCATCATATCCATATCAGCATAGGGCACTATCAGTCTGTCTACGATAGTCTGGAACTTAAAAGGAACGCGTTCCGCGGACAAAATCTCGCGATAGGTATAACGCGCCCCGATCATGGTCTTCGAGAATTCCTGTATCACATATTTATAATCATTTTCACCGAATTGAAGTTCTGCCATATAACACCGTAAAATAATTATTCTTCAGACATCTATAAAGTCGCCGCAGTTACCGGATACTCTTATTGCTTCTAAGATATCCTCTGTCTTAAAGCCGCCTTCTTCAGCAAGCTCCTCTACTGTGCACTTCCTTCTGAGTTCCTCGGAAAGTTCCTTTGCTTTGCCTATGATCTCCATGACGAGCTTAAGTACCTTGCGGTTAACCTCAACTTCCGCATTCTCGGCATTTATCATCTCTTCCATGGCATTCATGACTGTACGCATTACCATCTCGTCGCAGTCTTCCGGCTTCTCGATGCTGCCTAACATAGTCATTGCATTGGCAAGAGCCACATTGCCCTCTCCTATGAGGTCGCCTGCATCCACGCCCTGTCCGGTATAGAGCTTTGCCACATCTACTACGGCTTTCAGATAGCTGTTAGTAAGACGCTCTTTTGCCTCGTTGTCACCGTTTAAAGCTCCCATTACCAGGACACGCTTAAGGTCATCATCTGCGTCTTCAAGTTCCTCAAGCTCATCCAGATACATCTTTATCACTTTGCTCTCATCGGCATCCAGATATTCGTCTTCATTTAAAGGCTCACCGATACCGATATTATTCTGCTTAAAATACTCTTCAAGGAGATTCTTCTGCTCCGGGGTAAGATCCGGGAAGGTCTCCTCTATCTGAGCCTCGGATATCTGGCCTCCCTGGAGGATGGCCGTATCCTTAAGCTCGCTTATCTTTGCAATGAATTCCTGTTGATCTGTCATAACTTATCACCGTTGGGGGTAGAACCGCCCATTACATCTTTATCATTCTTCGTACTGTTGCTCATATCGCTTCTCTTAAAATGCTTATGTGTAAAGAGATGATCCTCGCAGAACTCATAATTGCCTTCACACTTTGAGCAGAAGCGAAATTCCATATTGGGATAGTCCTCGCTGGTCCTGCCGCAGATTGCGCACTTATGCTTCGCTATCCTGCGGTCATCGCGCTCGTACCTGATCTCCCTCATCTTCCTCTTGAATTCCTTCTGTCTCTTCCTCATCTGAGGTGATTTGCGCATTCCCTTTCTCGTAAGGACGAAGAATACCAGGAAGTTAAGGAGCGATGCGCCTATTACAAAGAGACCGAACGGCGTTCCTCCGATACTCAGGTCGAAAGCCAGATATATCATATAGAGTGCATCGAAAATACCCAGCACTTTCATCTTCACGGGTATTATGAACATAAGCAGCACCGTTGTCTCCGGATATGTAGCCGCAAAAGCAAGGAATATGGCCATGTTCATGTAATAAGTGGAATACATATTGGCAACATGGCAATAGAACCATGATCCTCCCTGAATCCATGTACATTCCTCACCCGTGTAAGTTATCTCATATGCATTGTATCCGCTTACAAACTCCGGATTAAAGAGCTCGCAGTATCCATACATTGCGAATGCACCCAGCGCCGTGAAGAAAATGCCCATGAAGAAATACAGATTAAAGTAGAAAGTTCCCCAGGTAGATTCCAGTGTCTTCGATATGGAATAATAGAAATACAGCATTATCACTGTAAAAAATCCAAATTCAGAGGGCGGTATAAAGATCCATGTGATAAGTCTCCATACCTGTCCGTGCAATATCGCATAGGGATTAAGGGATATCATATCCGTTATCATCCCCTTGCTTAATAAGTGCAGCATATATCCCACTGCATAAGTGATAATGATTATCAACGGCAGATTAGGAATAGCATATTTGCCGAATTTTCTTTCAAGCTTGTATAAAAATCCCATTTTCAGCCTTTAAGTCCTCTCGCCTGTCTGTCCATGTCCTCAACAACTATGTCGTAGATCTCTCCGAGGCTTCTGCAATACTCGAGCACAAGCCAGGGCTCGTTAGTATGGAAGTGGATCTTGATGGGATCTCCGTCACCGCCTACAGCAAGGAGGCAGTCACCCTTGAAATGTGTTGTGAAATACTCATTAACTTCATCCTCATCAAGGTTATCTCCGTCAATGAGAAGCTGTGTGTCATATCTGAATTCGATACTGTCCATTTTTTAATCTCCTTTACTTTTTATATATTTTTTCCCGATCTATCGATCCGGGTTAACCGGCTTTTCTTATCTGTAATCCAACCGTGAGGACAAGATTTACAAGTATTCCCGCTATCAGCACCGCGCAGATCACTTTCCGGCGCACAGGCTTCTCCTTCTCCTCTGCGAACACAAACCTCTCCGCCAGGAGATAGCTGTCTCCCAGGAAAGCAAAGTACAGATAGATCAGCACTCTGTGCCATGATGCGAACATAGTAGGCGAAAGCATAAGGGCCATTCTGACAGCGAATCCCGTGCCGAGAGCGACGATGCTCACGTTACGCACTCTGACATTTTCAAATACATTCCATAATACGTAGAGAGTCGCTGCGATATAGATGATCAGGCCTGCAGCTTCCGAAAGCTGAACGAAGGCCGTATGTGCATCATTCATATAGATGGCGGGCGTCGTGAAATCATACTTTGTCTTATGGCCGATGATGAAGTCCTTCACAAAATAAACGGAAGTAAATACCACATCGATAAGCACGGGGATCGCAGATACGATCTTCACGCTGCGTTTCTTATTATCAAGTCCCGCAAAAAGGATGAGTACCGAGAACAGGAAGAAGATCACATCCGGTATCATCACATAATGCTCAAATACGAACACGCCGCAGAGTCTTGCTTTGTCGATGAGAGTCAGGTCGAAGAATTCCGGCATCCAGTTGGCGGCTTCCATCTCAGTACGAGCGCCGTTTCCCGGTGCAGTCATGGCAAATACAAGACCGAAGAGACCGATTGCGGTTCCCGTAATCTCGTACCATTTACTCTTTTTATCAATGATGGCGAATACTGCCGCTGTCGCAAAAGCTGCCATTACGACTACCGCCGACTGCTCGCAGTTGGCTGCGAAGATAAGCGCCAAAACATAGAGTCTGTACTGATTGCCGCTTACTTTTTCTCCTCTGTATCTCCTCACCGCGCCTGACAGTGCGTAGAGAAAAGCTGCCATAGGCCAGATGTAATTCAGCGAAGTGCATATCCAGCCTGCGGATCCCATATGCATGTAGGGGTAGCAGGCAAAGAGCAGGAATACCAGGTAGTTTTTCTTATCTTTCCTGTCCCCCGTAAGTATCACTGCCGCCGAATGAGTGGCAAGGAGGCAGATGAGCGTATCCAGGAGCTGCCAAACGATAAAGGGCATCCTGATCAGCGTAAAAAGAATTGCCTCCGACAGGACTCTGGATGAATCCGTGAGATACCTGTCCAATACTATGGAAAAGAGTGAATCGAAATCCTCTCTTATCACCTTAAAATATGCATCATCATTGGTAAATCCCACAAATGTGAGATGAAGTGCAAGGAAGAAGATCCCCGAGATGATCATCATGATCATATAGCTGTCGGGACGTCCTGCACGGGTATTATTATTTGTTATCTGATTGTCTGTCTTTTTTTTCATAATCTTAGGTATTATAGCATAATCTCAAAGCAATAATCTCTCAAACTCTTTAGTTTTTCATCTCTAACCAAATATCTTGAAAACAACCCGCTTCAAGGTTATAATTGCGAAGTATGACCGTTTTAACATATGGTAATTGTATACAGGCGGAAATGTCATACCCGTCTGCATAGGAGTAATACGTAATGAGCACAAAAGGCAATAACGACGCATTAAGACTCGGCATCGATATCGGATCCACTACTGTTAAGATCGCGCTTATCGATGACGCCAACAATATTCTTTTTTCCGATTATGAGAGACACTTCGCCGATATCAGCGAGACCTTAAAAGGTCTCATCGGCAAAGCCATAGAAGTAACAGGTGACAGGAAGATCCGTCCCGTTATCACAGGTTCCGGCGGACTCACCCTTGCCAATCACCTGGGTGTCCCTTTCGTGCAGGAAGTTATTGCCGTAAGTACCTCTCTTGAGACTTTTGCTCCCCAGACAGATGTAGCCATCGAACTTGGCGGTGAGGATGCGAAGATCATCTATTTCGAAAACGGCAGCGTGGAGCAGCGTATGAACGGTATCTGCGCCGGCGGTACGGGTTCATTTATCGACCAGATGGCTTCCCTCATCCAAACGGATGCTCCGGGGCTCAATGAATATGCAAAGGGATACAAATCCCTCTATACTATTGCGGCCAGATGCGGTGTTTTTGCAAAGACCGATATCCAGCCTCTTATCAACGACGGTGCCACAAGAGAAGATCTCTCGGCATCCATCTTCCAGGCTGTAGTTAATCAGACCATTTCAGGTCTTGCCTGCGGTAAACCTATCCGCGGACATGTGGCATTCCTCGGCGGTCCCCTTCACTTCTTATCGGAACTTAAGGCCGCTTTTATCAGGACTTTAAAACTCGATGATGAGCATACGATAGAGCTTGAGAACTCTCACCTCTTTGCAGCCATCGGTTCCGCGCTCAGTGCCGGAACTCCCAATATCTCTGCCGCCGATACCACTAAGGGCCTCGATAATGCAGAGACAACTTTAAAGGAAATGTTCGACCGTCTTGCAGGCGGTATCCATATGGAATTCGAAGTGGAACGTATGGAGCCTTTATTTAAGGATAAGGCTGAATATGAAGCTTTCACAGCACGCCATGACAAGGCATGTGTCGGTACAGCAGATCTCTCTGCCTATCACGGCGATTGCTTCCTTGGAATAGATGCGGGATCCACAACAACCAAGATGGCACTGGTATCCGATAAGGGTGCCCTGCTCTGGTCATTTTATTCCAATAATAACGGTTCACCTCTTGAGACCGCTCTTAAAGCATTCAAGGATCTGCGCTCCAAGCTTCCCGGCGGTGCACGCATAGTACGTGCCTGCTCCACAGGATACGGCGAAGCTCTGATGAAGGCCGCTTTCCTCCTTGATGACGGACAGGTTGAGACTGTTGCTCACTATTATGCGGCAGCTTTCTTCGATCCCAAGGTCGACTGCATCCTGGATATCGGCGGTCAGGATATGAAGTGCATCCGTATCAAGGACGGTAATGTCGATTCCGTTATGCTCAACGAAGCATGTTCTTCCGGATGCGGCTCCTTCCTTGAGACCTTTGCCAAGTCACTTAACCTAAGTGTTCAGGACTTCGCAAAAGCGGCTCTTTTCGCAGAGCATCCCATCGATCTCGGTACCAGATGTACCGTATTCATGAATTCCAAGGTTAAGCAGGCCCAGAAGGAAGGCGCATCAGTCGCCGACATCTCCGCAGGTCTTGCTTATTCTGTTATAAAGAATGCACTCTTTAAGGTTATAAAAGTATCCGACGCTGCCGCACTCGGCCGCAACATCGTCGTACAGGGCGGAACCTTCTATAATGATGCGGTACTCAGGAGCTTTGAAAATATTGCCGGATGCGAAGCCATCCGTCCCGATATCGCAGGTATCATGGGCGCTTTCGGTGCCGCTCTCGTATCAAGAGAGCGTTACGAGAAGGGCTATCAGACCACCATGCTCTCCTTCGACGATATAGAGAAGTTTGAATTTACCACATCCATGTCAAAGTGCCGCGGCTGTACCAACAGCTGCCGACTTACCATCAACACCTTCTCGGGCGGCAGAAAGTTCATATCCGGAAACAGATGTGAGCGCGGTCTTGGCCAGCCCAAGAATGCGAATAACATCCCCAACCTGTTCGAATATAAGTTAAAGAGATTCTTTGACTACGAACCCCTGCCTTTGGATAAAGCATATCGCGGCGTAGTGGGTATCCCCCGCGTCCTGAACATCTACGAGAACTATCCTTTCTGGGCAACTTTCTTCAAGGAACTGGGATACAGGACACTCCTTTCTCCCACCTCAAACAGAAAGATATATGAGCTTGGTATAGAATCCATCCCTTCGGAATCGGAATGCTATCCCGCAAAGCTTGCTCACGGACATGTACAGTGGCTGGTAGAACAGAAGCCCGACTTCATCTTCTACCCTTCACTTTTCTACGAGCGTGATGAAACCAAGGGCGCTAACAATCACTACAACTGCCCCATCGTCTCCTCATACCCCGAGAATATCAAGAACAATGTTGAAGCCATCACTGACGGCAATGTGATCTTCAGGCACCCCTTCATGAACTTCTCTGATCCGGCGCTGATCTCTCAGGCCCTTATCAAAGAATTCACGGAGATCGATCCTTCCAAGATATCGGATGCCGTTGACGTGGCATGGAAAGAGCTCGATGCGGCTCATAAGGATATGCAGAAGAAGGGCGAAGAAGTCCTTAAATGGATGGAAGAAAATCATAAGCGCGGTATCGTGCTTGCAGGTCGTCCCTACCACTGCGATCCCGAGATCAACCACGGTATACCCGAACTTATCAATACTTACGATATCGCGGTTCTTACAGAGGATTCCGTATCTCACTTAGGATGCCCCGACAGACCTCTCATCGTATCCGACCAGTGGATGTACCATTCAAGACTCTATTCGGCAGCTGCATATGTCCGCACAAGAAATGATCTTGATCTCATCCAGCTCAATTCCTTCGGATGCGGTCTTGATGCGGTTACCACCGATCAGGTAAATGATATCCTGTCAGGTTCCGACAAGATCTATACCTGCCTTAAGATCGATGAAGTAAATAACCTGGGTGCAGCCCGCATCAGAGTTCGTTCACTCATTGCTGCTCTTGAAGTAAAAGAGCGCAGGAATGCAAAGCGCACCATCAATCCTACCAATATCAACCGTGTTCTCTTCACTGAAGAGATGCGCAAGACCTATACCATCATCTGTCCTCAGATGTCCCCTATCCACTTCGATATGTTTGAAGCGGCTTTCAGGACCTGCGGATACAACTTAAAAGTCCTGGATAACGACAACCGTCACTCCGTTGATGTCGGTCTTAAGTATGTTAATAACGATGCCTGCTATCCTTCACTGTGCGTAGTAGGTCAGCTTATAGAAGCTATCCAGACAGGCGAGTATGATACGGATCACCTCGCTCTCATGATGACCCAGACCGGCGGCGGATGCAGAGCCACCAACTATGTGGGATTCATAAGACGTGCCCTTGAGAAGGCCGGATATCCTCATATCCCCGTTATCTCGCTTAACTTAAGTGGTCTTGAAGCCAATCCCGGATTCAAGATCAACCTCAAGCTCGCCGTCAGACTTCTTTACGCAGCACTTTTCGGTGATATATTCATGAGATGCGTATATCGTATGCGTCCTTATGAGATCACACCGGGTTCTGTAGAAGAGGTTCATCAGAAGTGGCTTAAGGTCTGCAATGAGTTCATATGCTCAAAGCATCCTTCATTTGGAAAGTATAAAAAGATATGCGCGCAGATGATCGAAGAGTTCGACAATATCCCTATCCACGAGGAGCGCAAGCCCCGCGTAGGTATCGTCGGTGAGATCCTTGTTAAATTCGCGCCTGCCGCAAACAATCACTTAGTCGATCTCCTGGAGCGCGAAGGTGCAGAAGCTGTTGTACCCGACCTCATCGATTTCATGTACTACTGCTTCTATAATCAGATCTACAAGGCTGAAGAGCTTGGTATGAGTAAGAAGACCGCAAGGAATTCCAAGCTCGGTATAAAAGGTATGGATTTTGTCCGCTCCTTCCCTGCCAAAGCGCTGGCTAAGAGTAAGCATTTCGATCCTCCTGCCAATATCTACGATCTGGTAAACTATGCAAAGGATATCGTATCCATCGGAAATCAGACCGGTGAAGGCTGGTTCCTTACAGGCGAGATGCTCGAGCTCATCCACTCCGGAACCGAGAATATCGTATGTACACAGCCCTTCGGATGCCTTCCTAACCACGTAGTCGGTAAGGGTGTCATCAAGGAACTGCGCAAGCGCTATCCTACATCCAATATCGTGGCCATCGACTACGATCCCGGTGCCAGCGAAGTTAACCAGTTGAACAGGATCAAGCTCATGCTTTCCACCGCCAACAAGAATATGGCAAAAAAAGCAGCGGATAATGCAGATCCCGATAAGAAGACTACTCCGGAAGAGAATTCCAGATAATGAGTTCAGTTCTCCTCAGCCGCTTTCTTTGCCGCCTCTATCTCAGCCTGTTTAGCGGCTTCATCGGCAGCAGCCTCTCTCATGAGTCTGTTGTAGATCTCCATCGCAGTGGCATCAACCTCCGGATCACCGGTTGAGATCATCTCCTCTGCGCCGGAAGCCCCCCCGTCCGTAACGGATCCTTCCCCCGCAGAAGCATCAAAATCCTCGGAGAGAGCATCCGCCAGAAGTTTATCAGCCACAGCATCTGCATCATAATCATCAGCTGCTGCATAGGCGGCATCACTGCTTTCCATATCACTGCTATCCTTATCATCCTCAAAGGCCTCACCATCAACAGGTATCTCGGTCGGATCGGTGATGTTCACATCCCACCACTTCACCAGGTTGGTGTGCATTTTAGAATAGTAGTTGATCTTATCCAGTTTATCCAGACTTGCTATCCTTTTCAATAACGACCCCTTTATTTAAGATTCTTCAGATTTAAGATTCTTTTTGGTTACAGCCGTATTGCAGTAAAGCTCGGTGTCCGCATGCTTATATACATCGTCTACATCAAAGAGACCTTCTCCGTAAGCTCCGCCCCATACCAGTCTGCATTCGAATTCATCCGAATTACGGTTAAGACGACCTACTCTGTCCACCCATTTGGTTAATACGGAAATAGCCTCTTCCTCCAGATAACCGCAGAATACAAGAAGGAAATGATCCTCTTCCAGTCTGTAAGCATGGATGTTCTCGGAATTAAGTCTCCTGAGTTCTCTTGCTACTTTGGAAATGATACCGTCACCCGCTTCCGAACTGATCTTATCATTAACCACATGGAGATTAATGATATTGAGGCAGGCGATATAGATTGAATCCGCGTAAGGGTATACTTCCTTCTTGCGCTTGTTGAATTTTACGCCATTTGCAAGCATGGTCATGCTGTCATGCTCTTTTTCCCAGCTGTCATCACGCATACTGATCAGGTATTCACTGGTATCCAGCTGGAATTTCTTAAGTGTCTTATACAGCTCTTCCATCTCGTCACCGGAGTTGATCTCCAGTTTCTTAAGAGAGTGCTTGGAATCGTCTTCTCCCCGGATCATGCCGTCTTCATCGAAGCTTATCTCCGAGATGGCACGGGTCATATCCGTGACAGGCTTTACGACACACACATCCATAAGTGCCGATGTGATAAATATAAGCACTACGGCGATCAGTATCATGGAGCAGGTAAATATTATGAAAAACTGAAACCTTGCTTCATCCCTTGATGCATCTTTGATATATGAATCAAGCGCATCGGAATAAAATATATAACTTATCAGTGTGGAAAATGCGACCAGCACTATCAATGCCAGGCTGACAGCGACCATCGCTCTTGACTTGATCGATCTGAACTTCTTCATAGATTAACCCCTTTAAGACTGTAAATTTCCTGATGTCTCAACACTGCCGGTACAGCATGTCTCGATAAATTTCCATGCCTGTGCCAGTCCGTCATTATCAAAGGGAAATGTTACATTCGTCTTCTTATCATCTTCTGTCTTAGCCAGTGAATAAGGCTCCGGCCACATACAGACATTTATGAGCTTAGTCTCTGTTTCATCCGGTCCCTGCTCAACTTTCATGGTGATCATGAACCGCTTGCCGTCACAGCTTCCGGAATACTTTTCCTTCTTGATATAATCCAGTGTTACTTTATACAGATTATCATTAAAATCAATCATTATTGCTTTCCCCGCCGTATTTCTTATCAGCGGCTATGGTCTCATGGATGATATGCGCCAGGCGGATCATCCTTATCTCATTGAGTATAGCACGTTCCTTTGCTATCTTCTCCTGTAACTTTTCCGAACGAAGCTTAAGCTCTTCATTAAGCTGTACCTTCTTCTCTTCGCGGGCCTTCTGCATCCTGGCTTCAAACCTGCGCTGCTCGACCTGATATCCCGAGGATCCCGGGTGAGAAACAACCGACGTACCCATGACACGGGCCGAACGTTTATAAACATCATAGCCCGATTTCTGCGGTTTTTCTCTGTCGCCGCCTATGGGATAGACATTTTCCAGCACGGAATAAGCCTGAACCACCTTAAGATACTTCTCATGGTCAGCCTCGGTAGTCCCCGGATTGTCCGGATGCAGCTCCTTGCATAATTCCCTGTATGCTGTTCTGATCTCATCCTTTGAGGCTCCGTATCTGAGCCCAAGGACGGCATAAGCAGTCATCATATCCATGCCGGATCAACCTTTCATTTAACCGATAAAATGCAGTGAAATTGTAGCATTTTTTAAGTAAGATCGTAAGGCGTAACCTGATAAACGTAATAATTCAGCCAATTGGAATAAAGAGTATTTGCATGAGCCCTCCAGATAAGCATAGGCTTCTGTGAAGGATCATCATCCGGGTAATAATTTACCGGGATATGGATCGGAAGTCCCTGTGCAACATCTCTCTTATATTCCTTATCAAGCGTATAACGGTCATACTCAGGATGTCCCATAAGGAAGACCTGCTTATCGTCATCCGATTTTACAAGCAATACTCCCGCTTCATCCGACTTAGCGAGGATGGTAAGCTTCTCGCAGGCCTCGATATCTTCCGGTCTGTTGGTGGTATGTCTTGAATGCGGTGCATAGAAGATATCATCGAATCCTCTGATAAGAGGTGTCTTTCTGTGCTGGACCGTATGCTTATATATTCCGAAGAGCTTCTCCGGCAGATCAATCTTGGGAATGCCATAGTGGTAATAAAGACCTGCCTGCGCCCCCCAGCATAAGTGAAGTGTGCTGGTAACATGGGTCTTGGTCCACTCCATGATCTGGCAGATCTCATCCCAGTAATCAACCTCTTCAAAAGGCATCTGCTCAACAGGTGCTCCTGTAATGATCATGCCGTCGAATTTTTGCTTCTCTATCTTGTCAAAAGTAGTATAAAAGCGGTTTAAGTGATTCGCGGATGTATGCTGCGAAATATGACTTCTGACCATAAGAAAGGTAGGGTCTATCTGCAGCGGTGTATTTGAAAAAGCTCTGAGAAGCTGAAGTTCAGTATCTTCCTTGATCGGCATGAGATTGAGGATACATACTTTAAGAGGACGGATATCCTGGTGCATAGCACGATTCTCGTCCATCACAAATATATTTTCTTCCTCAAGCTGCTCTCTGGCCGGCAGATCGCTCTGAACTCTGATAGGCATAGCTAAAAATCTTCCTTTCTATTTGCATGTATTTGCATGTATTAGTATGTAGCATGGTCTTAGTGTCTACTATAGCACAGCAGACAACTTAGTTAAATATCATAAAATTATGAGACCTGATAGTCCGGCATATACTTGCTTAAGAACTCATCCTCTGTAAGTATGCTTATGCCGTTCTTCTTAGCCGTCTGATTCTTGGATGATGTAGACTCTGAATCGTTATTGATAAGGCACTCGGTCTTGGATGTCACGCTCCCCGTAACCTTGCCGCCGTAGGACTCAATAAGTTCCTTCAGATCACTCCTGTTGGCAAAGTGGTTGAGGCTTCCTGTTATGACAAAAGCCTTCCCCGTAAGATCCGCCGCTCCTTCATGCTTTACAGGTATCTCAAGCTCCAGTTCTTTGAGCAGTGCATCAAGACCTGCGGCATTTTTTTCATCCGACATATAATCGCAGAAAGCACCGGCAAGAACACCGCCTATACCTTCTATTTCCGACAATTCCTCGACTCCGGCACTGCGGACAGCTTCAATATCAAAAGAAAAATGAGCTGCGATAAGCTTTGCACCCGCCAGACCTATGCCGGGTATCCCGAGTGCATAAAGCATCCTGGGCACGGCAACTTTCCTGCTCTTTTCTATGCTTGATAAGAGATTCTCACATGACTTCTCTTTAAAGCCTTCCATTCCAAGTATATCTTCTCTGTGTTCTTCCAGATGATAGATATCATGGAAGTCTTTTATCAGGCCTGCGGCAATGAGTTTCTCAAGAGTCGCTTCGCTGAGTCCCTCTATATTCATGGCATCGCGTTCCGTGAAATGCACGAAAGCTTTAAGCGCCTTGGCAGGGCAATCGGGTGCTGTACACATGAGCACTTCCGAATCCACCTGCTTCCTTATCTCTGTCCTGCCACCGCATACGGGACATATCGCGGGTATCTCCAAATCATCGGAACCGGTAAGATTCTCGGATATCTGAGGGATTATCATATTGGCTTTGAAGACTCTGATGCGGTCTCCGATGCCCAGTTTAAGCTGTCTGATCATGCTGACGTTGTGGACGCTGGCACGTCTGACTTCCGTTCCTTCCAGATCCACGGTATCGAATACGGCCACGGGATTGATGAGTCCCGTTCTGGAAGTCTGCCACTCTACGGATCTGAGTGTGGTCTCCGCGTTCTCATCCGCCCATTTAAAAGCTATGGCACCTCTGGGGAACTTCGCTGTCCTTCCGAGTGAAGCAGCATATGCCAGATCATCATAGGAAAGCACCAGGCCGTCTGAAGGGATATCATTATCCTTTATCTTAGCTTCAAATTCACCGATGGAATCAACCACTGTATCGGCAGTGACCCTCTTATATTCTACTGTAGTAAATCCCTGCTCTTTAAGGAAGATGAATTCTTTTTCAAATGAATGACCGAAATCGTGAGCTTCTCCGGTCTCTGCATCACTTGCTTCCACAAGAGAAAAGATTATGACTCTGACATTTCTTGATGCGGTAACCTTGGGATCCAGCGCACGAACAGAACCGCTGCAGAGGTTACGGGGATTCTTGTATAATGCATCCGCATCGGGATTGGCTTCGTTAATCTTCTCGAAATCGGAATAAGTGATGACCGCCTCGCCTCTTATCACAAGCCTTCCCTTGTAAGAGATCTGAAGAGGCAGTCCCTTAAAGGTCTTTGCATTCGGAGTAATGACTTCTCCCACTTCTCCGTTACCTCGGGTTACGGCTTTTTTCAGCTCCCCGCCCTCATATGTAAGGACTACGGTAAGACCGTCCTCTTTCCAGGATAAGAGTCCTTCCTTATCACCAAGCCACTCTTTTAATTCTTCTCTGCTCTTGGTCTTATTTAACGAAAGCATGGGAGACGGATGTCTTTCCTTGGGAAGGGCCGTAACCGGCTCGTATCCTACATTGACCGTAGGTGATCCCGCAAGGACGATACCGCTCTCTTTTTCGAGTTCCAGCAGCTCATCATAGAGCTTGTCGTACTCGAAATTGCTCATTATCTCGCGGTCTTCCGCGTAATATGCTCTGGACGCCTCGGAAAGGATATCCGTCAGCTCCTTTTGTCTCTCCGTCAGTTTCTTTGAATCGGTTTCCATTAGGCACACCTCGTTGTCTTTTAAAAACAACAGGGAACGTGAATTCACGTTCCCTGATAATATACGATTGTTACATCAGGATGATCTTCATGGAGTTTTCAGGCATCGAGCCCTTCGCCGAATCGGTCTCCGGCTTCTTCCATGCTGAGCTTCAGTGCAACAGCGATCTCACTGAACAGTATCCTCTCCGCATACTTGAGCAGCTTCTCTTCTGCTATATTGAGTCCCTTGTGATTCTTGCGGTTCTCAACTCTCATATATCTGAGGCATCTGATCAGATTGGATATCTTAAGACTGTCTGCAGATTTAAGGATGACATCACACGCATCCCTCTCAGGCAGTTTTCCGCGACGCTTCTCAGAAAGGATCTTGTCGATCACGGACTCCGCCTCTTTCTTGCCAACGACCTTACGGGCTATCTCATCCTCCCTGTCAACAGGGACATAGATAGTATCTCTTGAGTCGTAAAAAGGCTTAAGAGAATAGTACACCTTATCCTTTCCCGCAAAGGAAAGAGGTCCAATTTCCGATATCTCACATGCCCCCGACACCCCGTACATAACATAGTCACCGACTTTATACTTCTGCATTGCATCCTCCATTTCAATATGCTACAATTATAACTTTTTTAAGCCGGAGATTTCAAGCTGAAAAAAGCCAAAAAAAGCAGCGGTTGTCCGCTGCTTTTTTGACTTATATTTCAATAATTTTAGCTAAATAGTATTACCTGTTCAAATACCTCAGACTTGTACGGCAAGCTTATAACCGCAGGATCCGATGTATATTATAAGGATTATGGATTATTTCAGCGTGCCTGTGCAGCGTTAAGATAAGCCATTCCGCCGAATCCGCCCAAAACTACAGCGCATATCACCAGTATAATAGCCGCGACTATTATAAAGCAGAAGTAAGATCTGGCAAAGTTCTTAACATTGATATTGGCAGGCGCGAAGCAAAATACTATGAGCAGTATAAATCCGATAACGGGGATCGCAAAGAGAAGCTCATAGCCAAAATATCCCCACATGCTGATGGGCTGGTACTCAGGCGGGATCGAGGGTCCCTGGTTAAAGTTCTGATTGTAATTCTGATTAAAATTCTGATTATCCATTTTTCATTTCCTCCTGATCATTGATCAAATTTGAATGAGTGGACCTGACGGGAGTTGAACCCGTGTCCGAAACATCCGCCATCGCCCTTCTACTATCATAGTCTGTGGTCAGTCATTCCCTCCGCCGAAATGCCACAAACAACGTTTCGGG
>Ga0256407_10006695_pt1 | contig 17684 bp, 23 predicted proteins | sample RumenRJG_04DNA_FD_193489 | JGI IMG/M metagenome (GOLD analysis project Ga0256407, IMG submission 193489) | Bovine rumen microbial communities from Lethbridge, Alberta, Canada - RJG_04 | ecosystem: Host-associated > Mammals > Digestive system > Stomach > Rumen | place: Canada: Alberta...
AAATATTACCTGAACTTGTTTATGGAAACGATGATGATGAGAATGAATATCTAGGTGTTGATTACACTGGATTGATTCCACTAATGATTAACACTATCAAGAAACAGAGAAAAGAGATTAATGAAATGAATGAAAGATTGAAAAAATTAGAATCATTATTATGTTAAATCAAATCTTATGATATGATTATTTTTACAATGATGAAAAATGGAGTTTGATATCCTTCCAAGAGCTAAATTCTATTCACCAAAATCAAATATATCAACAACTAACAATCAAACAGTTAATATCAATATCAATGACAAAGTTGATAAAGTTGATGAAATTAAAACAACAGAAACCAATCCAACAGAATCAAATCCAACAGAACAAAAACATAATGAATTAAAACCAATTGAACCAGCTAGAACAATAGAATTTTTAAAACTTTTATTAGAAGCTCATTTATCTAATCCAATTAAGTTTAATGGTTTAGTCATTTGTTCTAGTGAAAGATTACAAGAATTAATCAAAGTCTTAGTCAATTGTGATGAAGTTAAAATTGATACAAATGATATTGATGTATCTTGTTGTGGTAAAACAGTTGAAAATCATTTTGTTCCAATTGCTAAAATTTGGTGTCGCACTAATGATATCAGTGAAGTTTTCAAATATAAATATAGTCAATATCTTGAAATATTTGAAGCTTATAAGATTTCATTGAAATATGTTTATTGCGAATGATGAAAATGAATGTTTTATTTTTCATTTAAAAATGTTATTCTCAATTGTTGGTGAAATTGGATTAATCATTGTTGCTGGATTATATGTGATGGATTGTTGGTTTAATTCATTTCTAGATTTAATTGAAGCAACAAAAGAAGAGAAAGAAAATGAAATTCCAGAATCAGTAAAGCATATGTATTCATGATTTCCTTGGTCTGCCACGTTTTCCAGTTCTAATTATTTTAGGTCTTCCACGTTTTCTTTTTGGTTCAGCTTCATTATTTATATTTTCTTCTTGTTGTTGCCGTTGTTCTTGTAATTGCCTAGCTAATTCACGATTAACATTTAAATGAATTGTTGTTGCTGGGTCAGGTTCAGCTGGATGTAATCTTGGACTTCTTCTTGGTTTATAATTTAAATGAATTGTTGTTGTTGGGTCTTTTTGTGGAACTTGTAAATGTATTGTTGTTGATTTATCTTGTTCTTCTTGTTGTTGTCGTTGTTCTTGTAATTGTCTAGCTAATTCACGATTAACATTTAATCTAATTGTTGTTGGGTCATGATAAATATGTTCTAATTCACTTTTAATTTGTGGATGATGACGTCTTAATTCAGCTTTTCTAATTGTTCCATTTGTTCCATCAGTTAATTCTACATTATATCCTCCAGTTGGATTTTTAGATAAAATCTTTGTTGGTAAAATCTTTGCTCCTGGTATTGTTTCAGCAAATTTATATTTTTCTGGAGTTTCACCAATATCAATTAATCTATGTCTTGGTAAGATGATTGTAGTTCCATCTTGTGCTGATACTAAATAACTTTTACCATCTCTTCCTGTGATTTTATAAACTTCACGAGATACTTTGAAACGACGTTTTTTCATGATTTCTTTTGCTAATACTATGCGAACAAAATGACCTTCAGGAATATCATGATTACTTTTCTTAGCTTTATAGATTAAACAATTAGCTATATATTGTCTTTCTGCTTTAATATTCTTTTCCATATCAACTGGTTTCATATGTGTTGCTGAATGTATTGTGTTATTATGAATCTCGATTAATTCATTCATTCTGTGTATAGAGAAATTACGATATTTTCCATGATGTGATTGATATTTAGATTTTTCATTAGTAATATTCATATCTCTCAAATGTCTAATGAATGAATCAAGTATTGCTAATGTAGTATGATTATCATCCAAAACTATATATTGGGAAATATTCTTTTGTTTTAGCTTTTCAGTGATTCGTTTTGAAATGAAAGCTGATTCTTTATCAGATGTTAATGAAACACATTTATTAGATTCAAGGAATTGGTCTAAAGCTTGTTCAACATCTGCTTCTTTCTTATGATTTAATGGAATTGCTACAACAAATCTTGTGTTAATGTTAATAAAAATTAAATAATATTTAGGATATTGTTTAGTATTTTCATGAGCTTCTTTATTTTGTTTATCATTATAATCTTCAGTTTGTCCATTGTTTATAAGTATATCCATCATCCAAGCATGAGGATGTGGAGAGAATATTTTGTTATAATATTTTCGTTGAATCTTATTGATGTTTGGGATATCTTTAACAAAATCTTTAATGATATCTCTAACAGTATCTTCATCAACATTATCACCATATTCTTCTTTAACATGTGGCATAATCTTTTCGAAAGTTCTGTAATGGAGCTTATGGATAAATCGTTTTAGTTCATCAAGTGTAGGCATTTATCTTTTACTAAATCTAAATGTTATCAATTGAGTATTACCATAAATTAAAATCATTATATCGCCAAGAAGTTTCTAAAGCTGAATTTATTTACATTTATACTGTAAATAGTAGAGTTGAAAAAGTGCTATTCAAATTTCGGAAAAACAAATACAAAGAAATTAATGATATGCCAAATGATGAATTATTACTATCAAGAGACAAAGTTTTACCTCAAAATGTTTTAGTCCAAGTAAAGTTTAATCCATTAGAATTTTTATTATATGAATATTGACAACTTCAAAAGTTATCAGATTATATGAGATTTATATGACAACCTTCAAACTTCAAAAAATCAAAAATATAACTCAAAATTTAACTCTTTATTTAACCCTCTTCGATTTTGTTAGCATATTTGATGTTTTTGGAGTTAGTGATATGCCATTTACCAGTTTCTTCAAGTTTAGCACCAACATCATCTTGTTTTGTTGTGGATTTCCCTTTATAAACCTGTTTCCACATCTTTACAATCTCACCAAGCTGGACTCGATTTCGATTTGGGAAATATGTTTCCATAAATTCATTCATATCGAGAATAGCTTCCCCTTGGATTCTTTTAATTCCTTTTTCATATTCACGTTGCTCATCAAGTCTTCTTTGTTCAACTTCATATACCATGGCATTATATTCATTTTCATTTTTTTCACATTTTGGACAGTGCGTTTGTGTATATTTAGACAGGAAAGCCATAATATCTCGTTGTAAAGTAAAATAACGTGGTCTGGAATAATCTGATATTGGGATATTCCGGTGGTATTTTTTTCCTTCTTTGTCGCATTCTTCAAGATAAACAAGACAATTTACCTTCTCTTCCAAATCTTGTTTGACTTTCTTATATACTTCAGAAAGAAACAAATCATGTAAATCACGAAGATATTCTAATTGTAATTTTCGAAGATTGGAATGGTCGCAAACCATTTGAGATATCTTTCTATTAAAGGAATAGATTTTTTCTTTTAATTCATGTGAATCTTCTTCTTGAATTTCAATTGGTAAAGGATGGAATTCAGAAACATCAAGCTCAAATGGTGGAATAGTAATAGCAGGTAAGGTCGCCATATCTTTTTGAAGATATTGTAGAAGGTCCCTGTTATATTCAATTTTAATATTATTTATTATAATATTAAATGGATATCTTTGTTGAAGTATTAATCCGAAAACTTCACTTTTTCTTTCTTTATTTTGTCCGCACCATTGGGGTTGAACAAGACTATAAAGATTTGTTGAATCTTTAGATACAGGAGCTAACATTCAATTTAAATAATTTTTAAAAATTATTTCAAAGCATTGAAGAGGACAAACTAACATGGATAACTAAAGAAATGAAAAATTTCTTCTCAATTAATTGAGAGGTTTTGGAATTTCCAACCCACCAACGGTGTATTACAACCTCCAACGGTGTATTACAACCTCCAACGGTGTATTACAACCTCCAACGGTGTATTACAACCTCCAACGGTGTATTACAACCTCCAACGGTGTATTACAACCTCCAACTTTTAATAAGTGAAAACTAATAAAAAATATGTCGAAAATTTTTTGTTTAGGGTATGTTTCGATAAGGGTCAGTTTGATTTGTGCCATTCATAAAAGATGGCTCATTTTCATTTTCAATTTCATCATTGAGTTTGAAATTACTCGGTAGAGTAGTATATTTTTTAGCCCAGTTTGGAGATGGAGGAGATGATTTTCTCTTTATTGGATGAAGAGTAAAATAATGACCAATATTAGAACAAACTTTTCCAGGATTACAACTTTGAAAAGCAGGATTAGCTTTTAAAAAGGTTTCCAGTTGTTCTCTTGCTCTGGGAATATCGATTTTGCCTGGAATTAATTCTGGGAAATCCATAAATTGATTAAGGATACGAAAATCATCTCCATCTAGTTTTCGACAAACTTTTTGAACATTACATAGTTGAATATCTTTTAATTCAGTTGATAATAAGGGCTCCATACCACGTTCTAATAAATGTTGTCGAGCGACATTTACTTCATCATCTTCGTGTGGGTCAGCCATAATATATTTTGAATTTGAAAAGGAATTAGTCAAAAATTCTATTTTCAATTTTTTCAATAGTCAGCTTTGAAAAACTAGTTTAATTTTTATAATTCAGAACATTCAAAAAAAATTAAAAGAAACGAAGGGAAATGAATGAGTTTATTAATTGAGCTTTATCAAAAGATTTACTGATTGGAAAAATTATTAAAATTATTATTCTGCATCCAGGGAGGAGCAGTAAATGGATGTTGTTGATAAAAAGTTTGAATACTTTTTATTATTTTATTTTTGTCGGAGCTTCGGAAGATGGGATAGTCATTTAAAAAATCTGCTAATTGTTGTCTTGCTTTTTTCATAGCTATAGACCCATCTTTCTTTTTTTCAAAGTGAAAATATTGATCAATAGAAGCTAAGTCGTCATAAGTAATATCCCTAAGGGCATTATCAATATTTGCTTTTCTTATGTCATTAATTTCATTAATTAATTCAGGATTCATGCCATTATTTAAAATCATCATTCTTGCTGGTGTCAATGACATTTTGACAATTTTCAGAAGGAAAACAAATATTGTAAAGTTATTCAAAAAAAATGAAATTGAAATTGAAATGTTTTACTCTTTCTTTGGTTTTGTTTCAAGAATGATATTAAGTGATAGTGGAAGTGGTTCGTTTATTTCTCGAGCACGGTTAGCATAATATGTCGCAATATTTCGACAAACCATACATGGATCACAAGAACGAAATGCGGGAAAATTTATTAAAATTTTTTCAATCTGTTTTTTAGCCATATCAAAATTCATCTTACCATTAGTGTTTAATGGTAATTTCACAAAATCATAAAGGGTAATAATATCTATATTATCAATACCACGAAGGACCTTTTTAATATCACAATTAATAATATCATCTAAAGCTCCTGTTAAAGCTGCGTCAGTGGCACGCTTTAATAAATAATCTCTTCCTTCTTCAAATTCTTCATGAAATTCTACTACTTCCATTTTTAAAATATAATTATTGAAGGAAATAATCTAAAATTTTTTGATATTCAATTTTTTCAATAGTAGTGTCTGACTTTCCCTTGAAAAATAATTATTCTCTTTGAATTTTGTGAAGGAATTAGTTATATTCGGCTAGTCCGCTTTGAAAATACAATTTCTTCCTTTGAATTTCATTTTATACACTTCATTTTTAAAATGGATTCCAACGAAGCTCCACCTGCTGATACCAATGAAATAAAAATTTCCCCTGAATCCCCACATGTTTCTGATTCTACAGAACCCAAATCTGTAGAAACTCCAGAAATAAATAATAATAATAAAAATAAAAATATTCCCCCTGAAAACGAAGTTTCGGCTGCCTTACGAAATGCTATGGCTGATTTTACAAAAGTTCTCCCAATGTATCAAAGGAGTATCCAGACGGCTTTAGCTGCTACCAGATTGCTTATGGAGAAATTTGAAAAAATCCGAGAAGCTGGTGGTAATACTCCTTTGGCAAATATGGCGATTCATCAAATGCTTCCTACTGATGATGTTATCAATCCTCTCCAGAGATTTCTTTTAGTTCAATGTAATAGCGCATTACGCACTTATTTTGAGACTTATCATCAAAATAATAAGACTTTCTGGAAGAATTCCTTGAACAGGGACAATATTCGAACAATCAATCATATTCTTGGCACCGAGATGACAATTAATAATATGGCTGATTACCTCACGAATCAAATTCGTCAGCATCCATCTCTTATGTCAAATGACATAGAGAAAGTAGCTCAAATGATACATGATTACGTTTTGATTCGTGGTGAAGAAGAAGAAGAAGAAGTGCAGTAAAGATTCAATTCCTTCAATTTTCTTTTTTCTTAATTTCTTTGAATAATTCTTTGTTTTGGTTTCATATTTTTGAATATATTATATTTACACACTTCACTTTTAAAAATGGAAATTGGCGACGCTCCACAAGCTGAAATCAAAGATGCCAAGGCTACCACTGAAGCTACAGCTGATACTGAAGCTAAAAAATCTAAAATCTCCAAAAGTGATGAAAATGTAAATGTATCACATTCACCCAGGGAAGAGGAAGAGGAAGAAGAGGAAGAGGTGAGACATGAAGAAGAAGAAGAAGAAGATTTGGCTGATGGTGTATTCGATACACAAGAAAGATATCTATTATTCATGATGGATGATTTTCTCCAGGATTATACTCATTATCCCGGTAATAGCAGCTCCCATTGGAGGAGAGAAATTAACAAACACGACATTAAAAGGCTGAATCGAATCCTTCACACCAATTTTAATTGTGATGAGATGGCTGATTACATCTTTCGGAAGATTGATAAACATCCAGCTCTTATGGCATCCGCTAATACCATGGATGGTATTTTTAAAGTGGCTTATATCATTAAAGAATGGAAGAAACGTCCAAAGCCTCGTTCCCAAATAACGAATGAAGATGTCGAAAGATTATCTTGGTTCATAAATTCAAAGAAATACTTCTACAACAACAAGAAGAAGTAAAAATTCCTACATCATTTATTTTTTTTTATTTTAAGATAAATGAGTGATGACAAATCAACTGGAAATAATGAAGATAAAGATTTAGATAAACAATTCGAAGAATGGTTAAAAGAACAAAAACGTGTTCAACGAATAACTATTGAAAATATTAAAAATAATATTTGGTGGGATGTATGTAAAAATATGGATGATTGAAATAATATATTTTTCTATTGAAAGAATCGATTGAAGTTAATCCCACGATTACTTCTAGCAGCTTGAGGGATTTGTTGAACTTGAGGAACTTGTTGAACAGGTTCAGATTCATGTTGTTCAGATTGATTATCAACAATATCTTCTTCTTCATCAGTGATGTAAATGGCTTGTTTTAATGCTTTATATTTACCTTTCAATTTGCTGTTCTTATGTTTTAATTTATCTAATTCAGCATTAACAGCATCAAGTCTTTTATTAAGTTGTTCAGAGATTTGATTTGACATGTTGAAATAAACTATATCTTTAAAAGGGTCATGTTCCTTTTTATCTTTTTTCTTTTTAGATTTTGATGATTCATCTTTTTCTTCAATTATTTCAACATTAACATTTTCAACTTGTTCATCAGATGGTTTATTTTCAGGAATTTGATTTAATTTAATTGGGTCAGGAGGTAAAGATTCTTTTCTTTTATAACATCTGAATTTTCCATTAGTCATCTTTACAACTTTATATTCAGGGTCAGCAATGCCACGATTGAAATTTTCAATTGCTCTATCTTTAGCTTGTTTAGTTAATTCTGCTTTAGTTTTATCACTTCTTTTTGTTTTTGCTTCAACTGGTTTTGTTTCTTCAACTTGTTTTGTTTCATTTGAATTCTCTTCATTTGAAGTTTCTTCATTTGTATTCTCTTCTTCAGAATTGTTCTGGAATTCTTCTTGAATGTTTGAATCTGTCATCTTTAAGAGATAGATAAAATAATAAAGTTTAAAAATAAAAGGATTAGATTTAATCTTTAAATACATCTTCCCCTTCCAATTGGAATTTATATTTATTTGCTATAAGATGTAATTCTAATCTTGAATGTTGGTCTTGTAGTGAATGATAATCTTTCCATAATTCATCTTGATTAAAACTATGTGAAAGTTCTTTAAATAATCCATCCCAATCATCTTTACTCAATCCTCTCCATATCACGCAATCTGTTAGCATTCTTTTTAAATTCTTGATTATAAATTTCACAGTTTGGACTGCTATGATACATGTGATATTATAATGTCTTGTTTTTGTAAGAAGTCTATTTAATTCACTTTCCTTTTGTTGTAATAATGGATTACTAGCAAAATCATCTAACACTAATAATAAATTCGCAGGATATCGTGAAGTATTATATTTCAACAATTTTTCAGCAATATATTTCAATTGTTGCTCCTTCTTCTTCAATCCATGCTTAGTTATAATTCTTTCCATCTCTGAACTAGGATTCTTAAGATTGCCATTTAAAAATTGAACTAAAGCATAATATTTCTTCTTCACTTTGATATGTCTTCTAAGGAATGGCATCAATGATGTATCAGGCATAAATGCTATTGGAGTTTTGATTTTTGGTAGAAATGATTGAACAGTTTTATCTAATCCTCCACTTGTTGAACAAAATACTATTAAACTATAATAAGGTTCATCAAATAACTTTTCACTAATTAAAATATGTCGAATTATTTCATAACTCTTACCAGCACCCATACTTCCACTAAACAAATAGATTCCATTTGAACAGAAGGGATAATCTTTTGTTAATGGTTTAATTAATGCCATCTTTAGCTCAGCACTATTTTTCTTTCGAACTTTTTCTAAGATTTCATTTACTTCTGCTTCTATCTTCTCTGTCATTTAAATTATTGTAAAACATGTGAAAACGTTAGATTTAACCCCTTATCTAACTCTTCATCTAACCCCTAATATTTTTTTTAAAGTTATTTTTTTTTATATTAAAATAAATGACAGATATTGATGAATTACACAATAAAATCTTGTATCTTGAAGATAGATTGAACAAAATAAATGAATCACAACAACAAAAGCAACAACATCAATCTAAGAAAGAATCACATATATTTGATAAATGTGAATGTCCAACTTGTCATAAAACTTTTGCGAATAAATATGTTTTGAAAACACATATTGAACAAAGACATCCAAAAAATGAAAGAACAAGATTTGAATGCCAACATTGTCATAAAGCATTTCTTTCTCCATATTATTTGAAATATCATCTTGAAAGATTACATCCAGAAACTAAGAAAGATGAAAATTAATATTATTATTTTTGATTTGGATTAAATAAGCAATGGGAAGAATTGGAAGTTTCTTTAATAAACTTGGACAAGGAATTAAAAGTTTTGGAAGTCGAGCAATTGGAGGATTATCACATATCGCACCAAAAATTGTAAAAGGAGCTAGTTTTATATCAGGTGCTTTAAGTCATATGCCAGGAGCTATTGGAACTGCCGCTGGTGCTGTTCATAAAGGACTCGATTTTGCCAATAAAGCTATCTCAGCTCTGCCATCTTCAAGATTCAAGGATAAATTGGAAGCATTAAATGGAAAAGTTAATGATACTGTGAATAAAGTTGAACCTACTATAACAAATGCTGCTAGGGAAGCAAAAGTTGTTGGCGATACAGCGGGAAAAGTAATTAATGCCATTAAGCCGCACATCATTTGATGAAATATCATGGGGTTAGATAAAGCGTTAGATTAGGGGTTAGATTTAACTCTTTGCTGATTTTGGGCTGATAAACACGGTGATGACCATTCCATATATATGAAGATTTTAGTTTTTTTTATAAAAAAATTCAATGAATTATTTTTACATTTATTTAAATCAATAAATGGATGAATTAGTTAATTGGCTCGATGATTTTGATGAACCACTTGAACAGAACGCATTAGATATCAAAGAAGATATCATAAATTCAATATCAGAATGTGAAGATTATTCATCAGATTTCGCAGATGCCGACGACAAAACACAAGAAGCTAATTTACTTGGATTACTTGAAGCTTTGAAAGAACGTCCATCAATTAGTAAAGATAAAAAACATTTAACACTAACTTTGAAATATGGTGATGACCATGAATTGATGATGATGATAAATAATAACACATTAAAGGCAATAGCTCGATTAATATTAGTCTTACAAGGTAAATTACAAGATACCACAGCAGATTTCACAGATTCAGAATACGCGATACTCATGGCTTTCATGAGATTAAAAGGTTTCTCTCTCGAATGGTTTAAACTTCAACGTCCAGATAAAGCTGGTGGATATTTCCCCTATTACAACACTTCAGATTTAAACCTTTCGATTTTTGGCATCTATCATGACGCATCTGAAGTTGATTATCGTGATAATTGTTTCATCACTGCTGCTATTAATTCCAATCTCTTCACACCAGATGAAATAGATTTCATTCGTTCTTTAATCTTTACAAGATATCTCCCACGAGATGATTTGAAACAATTGGCAGAATTATTGAATGTAGGCATTCAAATTTCTTTCTACAATCCTGAAAGAAAGAAAATTGATAAAGCTGTTAAATATAATCAACAAGCAGAAAGACAATTAAGACTTCTATTACGTTGTGGGCATTATATGCTTTATCATGATGAATTAGTTCCACCAAATAAATATGATGTTAAGAATTTAAATACTTTAATCACAAGAATGATTGAAAGTAATGAATTACAACTAATTCCAGATTTCTCTATTGCTGAAAAATTCTTAACATATGAATATGAATATGATACTTTAGAATATCCAGCAACAAGTATCAAACCAATCTTTGTTAAAGAAATTAAAGAAGATTTTCATCTAATCCTTCCATCACTAATCAATGATGATAAATTAATTTCTTCAAAATGTGGTTCAATTCCTTTACATCAATTATTTGATAAACTTCCACATAAGACTTTAATTTATCTTCCAGCATTAAGTGAAAACATGATACCAATCAGAAGTGATTACAATATCATTCCCACTTTATATAGAAAAACCATTCAACAAATCAAGATATATGCTAAAAACAATAGCAAAATCATTACATTAAGAAATTTCCATTCCCTCACTTCAATCAACTATGAAGGAAATGATATTAATGAATTTACAACAATAATTTCTAAAGTTCAACAAGTTCTTCATGATATGTTTGGAATAAATTTAAATGATTATTCCACACTTCCTAAAATTGCTTTTGCTTCTGCTTTTAAATCTGGTTGTTTTAATGGTGTTTATTCTGTTAGTGGAATCATTCAATCATTTACTAAAAGATGTATTCATGGTGGATTAGTGAAGACTTTACATGACCATTGCTTTGAAACTTCTGATGTTTCATGTTTAGATATCAATTCTTCATATGGAACTTCAATGAGAGATATTCCAGGATTACCAAAAGGAAAACCAAAACCATTTTATAATATTGTTCCACCTGATTCATGTTATTCATTCCTTCAAGTAAATATTTCTAACATCACTGAAGATAAACTTGGTAGATTTACATTTCTTCATGAAGGAATTAATTTCATTGATTCCATCTTGCTTGAAGAAATTAGAAAATATATTACTTGTGATATTGAAATCATTAATGGATATTATTATAATGAAGGATTCAATCCAAGGATAAAACAATTATCACAAAAACTTTATCAATTAAGAAGTATTGAAGGATTAAACAAATTTGGTAAAAACTTGTTATCATCTTTATATGGCAAATCTCTTCAATCATCACAAAATTTCAAGATTAAATATATTCCAGGATATGAACTAAATAATTTCATTGCTTTAAATGGGAATTACATTTATCAAATCTCCAAGAACAATAGAACAAGAATTTATACTGTTCAAATGTTAAAGTCTATTAATTTAAACTTTAACATTCCATGTTTTGGTGTTGCTGTATTATCAGAATCAAGAAGAAGATTAAACAACATCATCAATTATTGTAATTCTAATGATATTCCCATTTATGCTATTAAAACTGATTCATTTGTTATTCCAACAAAAGATATTGATAAGATAACTGTGATAAATAAAATTGGTTCAGAATTAGGTGATTTCAAAATCGAATATCAAGCAAAACATATTAAATTTACATCTTCTAGTTGTTATAGAGCTGAATTGATTGATGGAAGTATAAGAACTAGAGGAAATGTTCAATAAAAATAAATCTAACTCAGAATCTAACTCTTTTTCTAACCCTATTATTTTTATACAATTCGCTCTGTTATTAATCGGACTTCTGGCTGGTCAGCATATGGAATAACTTTAATCATTAAAGCACAATCACAGCAGAATAGAACGGTCGCACCAATTGAACAATCATTTCCATTTAATGCTTGTCCAATTGTATTGATAATGCTATTTGTAGCTGAAAGTTTGATGTTAATGTTTCCATTAGAAGTTAAACCACCTTGGAAATCAATATCATTACTAAATGGAATACCAATTAAGAAGTTAGATTCATCTAATTTTTGAGTAATAGGGTCTCCTTTCTCTTGTTTATAAGAACTTCCACTGTAATAATACTTATAAAATTCTGTCTTCTTCTTTTCAAGACTATTTAATAAATCTTTGTTTGGAGCTGCTATTGGTGAGTTATTGATATTCAAAGCATCTAATGTCATGTTTAAGAATCTAATGTGGTTATCATCATTGCCAAATGTGTTAAATGGTTGTTGAGGGAAATTACCAAATCCTGAAATACTTAAATAAAAGTTTTGGAATTCTGGATTTTGGCAAATAGTGTGATGATTATCATCATGGAATGGTAAGATAAATATTGATTCAACATTTGAAACAGCAGCAGTATATGTTGAGCTAGTTGTGTCATTTTTCATAATACCTGCGAACCTACCATAATCAAGCTTATTAACTGGAATTGTTAAAGGTCTTGCCATATATCTAGCTTTCAAAGCATCATATACATCATACATTAATTCAAATTGTGTTTGATGATATAAAACATTTTCAACTGTTAATTTTCCAGCTGTAATGGTAAATTCAGTGAATGTAGCTGTTTCACTATCTGATGTTATCTTACATGTAGTGAGAGCTTTAACTTTATCACCAATTTGAACGAAATGATGAGTGTAATCATCTAAAGGTTTCTTTTTATTGTCCAATGCTAATGCTTCTGCTGCTGTTAATCTTGCACGTGGATTAACTGGGCATACAATCATATTTTGAACTGCTGGATAAAGTTTAATTGACCAAGTTCCACAAAATCCAGGAAGATATTTGAAATTCTGGAATAATAAGAATTGGTTGATATCTAACTTAATTGGAATCTTAACATTAACAGTAAAACTTCCTCCAGTAGATGCAGCTTCACTTTGTGATTGAATTGTAATATAAGTTCCACAAACATCAGGAGAGAAATTACTAGCATTATCATAAGTTGTATATTGATTTGGTCTGCGGCATCTTACATGTTCAGGAATTAAAGATTGTAAAATAAATGACTCTTCACCAACATAAACTTGGTCATAAACAACCTTATGATTACAATAGATAATATATCTTTGTAGAAAATCTAATGAAGAACGCCAACCAACGAAAAACGTGCTTGAATTAGTTAAATTAGTAAATGCTGAGTTAAATGTGATTGGAACTTCAACATTAGCAGTGATGAATGAATTATTAATATCAACAACTTGAGGAGAAGGACAACCAATATCTATAGTTGTGAAACTTGATTCAGTGATTGGACAGTTATTAGAATATGATGGACTTGTAATAGATTTATATTGACCCGGCATAACTTCACTACGTCTTATACATTGGTCCATAAGATTATAGAATTCGCTTACAGTGCCATCGATTACATCAATGGCTGAATTTCCTTGGGTTGATGGATTTAATGACATTTTATATTTCCTTCATGTTAAAAATAATGATATAATACATCCAAACGGTTAAAAGATTTAATCATAACCAAATATCTCTTCTCCCTCTCTCATCATCTCTTGATGTTCTTTTTCTTCAAGTTGTTCCTCATTCCTTTTACTACCATTATAAACTTCTTCCAAAAAAGTTTCTGTTTCCCATTCTGGGACTCCTGCCAACTGAGCGGCTAGGTTTGCCGCTGGTCTATCATTCAACTTACCAGTAATATTCCAACCGTAAGCATATGCTTGATTAAGTTTCCCTTGTAATTCTGTGTTTTTTTTAAGAGCGTCATCTTTTTCTTTTGTAATGCCTGCGACATACTCATTAAGGTTTTGAACATAATTAATATTATCGCCTTGTTCCTTTTGATAGTCTGCTATTTGCTTGTATAATTTTTCAAGAACAATTGTATCGTTTCCAGTTTTTTTCATGTGTTCTTGAATATCATACAACAAAGAAAAATCAGGCGTAGCATAACCTTTCGCCTGAGCAACAGTGTCAGCAGCAATCTTAAAATTCGGGTCCATGTCCATTAATTGATAAAATGCTTGTGAAGCTAGACGAGTTCCTTCTTCATGTTCTCGTTTTAAATTTTCTAATACTTCATTCTTTTTTTTCAATTCTTCATTGTAAGCCTTTTGTCTAACTTCTTCTTCATGTTTTTTAGCTTGTGCCTGAATCATTCCTTTATTTCTCATCTCTACATCATTATTTTCAAATTCTCTTTGTTCATTTTCCATCTGTATTTTTTTTGTGTCATCTAGAGTCTTACGAATTTGAATTAACTCATCTTTCTTTTTTTGTGCTTTTTGTGCTTCTTGTTGTGTTTCAAGCAATTTTGTTTTGATTTTCTTATCAAAATCAGGTTTAAACATTTCATTGTGGTCCCATTTCTCTCCAAATATTTGTTTTCCCAAACTTATCATATTTAATGTAAGGTCATCAATTTTTTCTGTTTCATCTGAAACTTTCTTCATAAGTTTATTGCCTTTTCTAACTGTTTCAATTTTCACAGCATTGTCTGCCTTATGTTCAAAAGCTGCCTGTTTTAATTCTGGATCAACTTGGACCAATAATAAATCTCTTTCAAGCAGTAAATCATTATATTGGTTTTCTTGCTTAATATCTTCTCTGAAGCGTTCAAGTTGTCTTTTTAAATCTGCTACTTGTAATTCCAAGTTTTTATTTGTTCTATCAGCCATATATTGAGCGGATAACGTATTATACTTACTAATAAGGTCATAATATTCCTTTATCTTTTTGGTTTCAAGGTCAAATTTCTTTTGTTTTTGTTCCAAAGCTGCTATTCCTTGAGTTAGAGCATTTTCCCTTTGTGCGAAATCTGCTTTGTATTCAGCCATCGATTTTTCAAATTGTAAGTGTAAGTATTTTTCATTGCTTTCATATTCCAACTTTGCCTTTTCCGCTTCTCTTATTTTCTTATTTAATTCTGCTTCCATTGGTCGAAGTTGGTCATTAGTTTCTTCATTACTTTGAGCAATTGTTAATTGATGTTTCGTCGTTAATATCTTTTGAGTATTATCATACTGTGTTTGAAGTTCTGTTTGTTTTGTAGTTATTGCGGTTAATTGTTCGCCGATTTCTCTCAATTTTTCGGCTGTTTTTGCGTTATCCTTACCAACAGTGAGATTTGTGATTGCTGTTTTAATTGCTTCCTGATTATCAAATATCGACTTTTCAGTTTGTTCTCTTCTTTTTTGGTCTTCTTCCTTTTCTTTTAAAGTTTGTATTATTGCTTTTTGCGCAGCAATTGTTTTTTCATAATCGACTTTTTCCTTGAATACAGTTTCTTGCCTTTTCGTTTCCTTTTCCAAAGATTCTTTTTGTTGCTCCATTCTAAGTTTAGAAAGTTCGTCAGCATGTTGTTGTTTATTTTGTTTTAATTCTCTATTTAATCTCTCATTATCTTGTTTTAATTTTGCCCTCTCTTCTTCAACTGCGATTTTACGTGTAAGCTCATTGTTTTTATCACGATGTTCTTGAAGATATTGATTAGCATTTGACATTCCTGATTGAGAAAATCCACCAAAACCTAACATCGCGGCTCTAAATTTAGGGTCCAACAGGTTTTGTTGATATTCTAACTTTGACATACCACCATTAGCAGCTGCCTTTAGCTTTTCTTTAAGCTCATGGAGCTTATCCTTCTTCTTCTTCTTTGCCTTATCTTTCTGGATTTTCTTGATAATTTTCTTCTTCACACTTTTCTTCCTTGTCATTTTCACTAAATTAAAACTCTCAATTTTAAACATCATATCCAGCTAAAGGCTCCAATGTTAAAGTTATATACATTGGATTTAACAAATCAACTTGCCTCATATTAGCATCAACAAGAACAAACACAGCACCACCAACGCATCCACTAGGAATAATTGACATACTTCCATCACCACTAGCAACAATAGGAATATTAGGACTAAAACTATTATTAATCCTCAATACAGTTGAACAAGATTGAAGATTAGCAATATCATCACTATTATTTCTAAATGAGCTATCACCAATATTACTAACAAGATTTAATATTGGAGTTGAAAGATACATTCCAACAGAATTCATTTTCAATATATATTCACCTTCACTGCCCGATTCAGCTCTAATCTTTCCAGCTCGAATATCTTCATCCTTAATGGAATACAATCCCATCAACAGCTTCACATTATACGTCATATCATTGAACCAGAACATAGATTGAGAAACAAAATACAAGCGATTACAATTATCAACTTGGCATTTCACGTGATAACTCTCTTCCAGCATTTCATTTAGCATCTCCGCGAATGATTCAGCATTCAGGTTCGTATAATCATCTTCAAAGTATAAACTCACCGGATTATCTCCAATCGTCAGATTAATATAATCTCGATGGTTCAGCACCCTGATATTACAATTACAGCAGAAGCTATCACATCTAACAGATACGAATTTTGAATGTAATGGCGGTATCGATACACAGATTTTTGAATAATTGTTTTCATCAACACTATTGAAACAGCATTTCATTTCTAAGCTATACCCAACTGGCTTTGTCCCCTTTCCCTCACAATAAATTCTTTAAAACTTCCAACGCCAACACTTCATTTTTAATAATGTCTTCCAGGCGCTGCTCCACCAACCAGCCACTATAATTATGCCAGTTTTCCGAAATTCCCAAAATTTTCAAAAAAGTGCCACTTCCTATGGTTCTATCCATCCCAAATCTCTCCCACATCCCCCGCACATCCCAACCATCCCCAGAGTTAGATTAGGGGTTAGATTAGGGGTTAGATTTAACCCTTTAGCCAAAAACCACCCCCTACCCCCCCATTTTAAGCCACCCCCCTCATCTACCTCAAATCCCACTCCAAATCGACCCAAAATCATCAAATGTTCGACCTTTCCCCCCTAAAATGTTCTAATGTTCGACCCTTTACATAAAAAAATGTTCGAAGAAGAAGAAGAATCTGATGACTCATCAAGGGTTAGCTCCAGAGTTAGATTCCGAGTTAGATTTAACCCTTCAGCCAAATCAGCCAGAATCCCCTCCTCCTCAGACTCCTCAGAACCTGAAGACTCCGATGACTCCGACTCCGATGACTCCTCATCAGATGACGAGTAGGGTTAGCTCCAGAGTTAGATTCCGAGTTAGATTTAACCCATTTAATAAAATGCTAGAATCCCCATGTTATCATACTCCCATAGCGATGCGCCTGAAAGGCTAGCATCGCGATTTTTTTTTTTTTTTTTTTTTTTTTTTTTTTTCTTTTTTTTTTTTTTTTTTTTT
>Ga0256407_10006696_pt1 | contig 17680 bp, 15 predicted proteins | sample RumenRJG_04DNA_FD_193489 | JGI IMG/M metagenome (GOLD analysis project Ga0256407, IMG submission 193489) | Bovine rumen microbial communities from Lethbridge, Alberta, Canada - RJG_04 | ecosystem: Host-associated > Mammals > Digestive system > Stomach > Rumen | place: Canada: Alberta...
AAATAACTAATTAAATATTTTTTTTTTAATTTTATAAGATAAAAAAATTTTTTTCTTTTTTTAAATAATTGAAATTGATATTTAAACATTCATTTTTTTGAAATAAAAATATTGTTTTTTCAAACTAATAAACTATAATTATAATAATTTTGGAATTTTTTTATAATGGTTCACCATCTAAATCTGGATCATATTCTATTTCATTATTTTTAATATTTTTCTCATTGATATTTTTATTTTCATTCTTTTTTTCATTATTTTTTAAATTAATATCTTCTTCAATTTCATTTTTTGGTAATTCAATATTGAAATATTCATATTCATCTAAATCAATTTTTATTCCATCATTATCTAGATTATTAATTTTATTATAACTGTTTTTCATTTTTTTTAGTATTCCTTTTAATTTTTCAATTTTAAAATCTAATAAATCTTCTTCACATTCTTCCCCATCAATTTCATTAATGCATTCCTTATATAATTCATATTCTTTCATTTCTTTTAATTTTTCTATTATATCTCCATAATTAATATCATTATAAAATCCATTTTCTTTAATTGTTTCTTTTAATTTATTAGTATCATTTATATACAAATCAAATAATTCATTTTCATATTTTTCAAGTTCTTTTTTAATCTTTTCATTGAACATTTTTTTAATTGAATCATTAATTAATAAATCACTAGAATATTTATTAATATAATAATATAATCCATTTAAAAATTTATCTGGAAAAATTTTCCATTGTTTAATATTATCAATAATAGTTTTATAAATAATAAAAAAATTTTTATCTTTTTGAATTTTTTTTGAAGAAAATAAATTGAATAAGAAATCTGGGAATAATTCTTTAAAAAACTCTTTAAAAATCCAAGAATACTTAATTTTAGTATTTTTGGAATTAAAAAGAATATCATTGATAAGATAAATGTAACTCACCTAAAATTATCATATCAAGATTTATAATACTTCTTTTTTAATATTATCTGAATTAATTTTGATTGCATATTCTAATATCTCCATAAGTTCTTTTGCACATTGAATATTCAGATAGAAATATTTTAATCCTTTAATGATAGATTTTCTATTGAATTTAAATCAAGGAAAATCTTACCGAGAAGTGTTTATATCATATAATAAAAACTTTTTTATTTTTTCTTTTTTTTTAGAATGTAATTTATGAAATCCTATTTTTATATTTTCATCATCTTCATCACTTGAAGAATCTGACTCTAAATCTAAATTATTATTTTTATTTATTTGAGACTTATTTTCTTCTTTTGTTTCAAAATTACTTGAAATTTTAGCCATTTGATAATTCATATATTGAAGAAATTGAGTTTTAAATAATTCTTCATCATTTTCCATTTTTATGATATTAATATATAAATTATATTTTATTAATGATTTTAAGCTTCTTTTTATTATTTAATTAAATATTAAATTTTATTAATTGATTGAATAATAAATTAAATTAAATAAATTTGAATCATTAGTTTTGATTAGATTAATTTTATTATCTGAAAATAGTTTTTCGAAATCCTTTTTTAAATCTTCTTGATTTGTTATTTTTTTTTCTTTACAATTTTTAAATATTTCTTTCTCTTTTAAACTCTTAATAATTTTTTCCATATCTAAAGCTTGTACAATATCATCATGAGCCATTATTGATTTTAATTGAATTTCAGTTCCAATTAATGCATCTATTAAATCTAAATTTAAAAATGAGTTTTCTTTCTCATAATTATTTATTATATAATCAACATTTGAAAAATCTAGACTTATCATTTTTTCATCTTTAATATATAAAATTACTTCTTTTGAAAAAGGAATATAAATCATAATTAATAAAATATAATTTGGGAAATTTAAAAATTCATTTGAATTTGTTAAAAGAGCAAAATAAATATATAGAGTATTATTTTCAGAATTATTAAAAATAGAATTATTAAATTGACTTATTTGTTCAATTTTTAATATATATTTTAAATTTTTTTTCTCATTTTCTTTAATATCAAGTTGCTTTTTTGCAATTAATTTTTGAAAACATTTTACTAAAGCAATTTGATTTTCTTTTGATATTTCAATAAAATCTCTTAATTTTAAATTTAAATCATTCTTTATCTTTTTTTTTTTATTTTCATCTTTTATAGTTTGAATTTGTTGAAGTTTTTTTAATATTGATTCTAATTCTTGAATATTATCATTTAATTCTTTATTATCAAACAAATTTTTACATAATATTTCTGCTTCTTCAATAAGTTTTTTTTCTTTTTCTTTAGATGTTTTTTTATCACTCATCTTAAATTAAAATTCAAAAATTTGAAATAATTTAAATAGAAATAAATAATATATAAAAAATTAAATATGAAAATAATATTTTAATTATATATTTAAATAAAATACAAATATTATAATTTTATATAATCTTCGAGATTATAATTCTTAGAACTTATTTTTCCAATATCATGATTAAAAATTGCAGTTTCAATTTTATTATTTATTTTTTTCATTGCTCTTTCTTTTTTCAATTTTTCATCAATTAACATTTTTTGTCTAGAAAAAGCATTTTTATTAATTGCTTCAATTGTTCCAATTTTAGTATAATCATATTTTAATTTATCAATTTCTAAATCATTTCTACTTTTCATAATTGAATCAATTGATTCTTTATCAAATATTCTATTATGTAAATGTTTAACTTTTTCTTTTTTAATACTATTTAAACAATTCTTATACCTTTGATAAAATTTTATATTTCTTCTTTCTAATAAATCTTTTTCAAAGTTTTTCTGTTCTTTTATTAATTCATTATCATCAAAAAAACTTTTTTGAATTCTAGAATTATTTTTAGATAAATCACCTGAAGTAAGACAACCTATTTTTTTAAATAAATTCATTTTTGAAGGAGTATTATTATTAAAAATAGTTTTTGATTTTCCTTCATTTAATTGATCATTTTCTTCTTTATTTATTTCATAATTACTTGCTTTATAAATAACTTCATTATTATTCATTTTTTTACCTTTGTCAATAACATTATGATATTCTACATTTAATATTAAATTTTCTAAATATAAATTATCTCTACTTTTTTCAAGAGAATAAAAATCATCAACTGGTTTAGAATTTTTTTTATTTTCTATAGCCTTTTTTTTATATTTATTAGCCATATCATATTTATTTTTTATATTACCAATTTTATTTAATTGGTAATTCATATTAACACTTTTTGCAATATCTCTAACTTTTTTTATTAAATGTTGTAAATTAAAAGGTTTTTCTGCATTTCCTCCATTTATTTTCGCTAAATTTTCTAAACTTTTTTGATTTTTATCTTCTAATTCTTGTAATTTATTTCTATTTTCTCTCATTGTTAACATTATTTCTGCTAATCTATCATCTTTTCTTATTTTCTTTTTATATAATGTTGGTTTATGAGTAAATGAATTCATTTGTTTTCTTATTTCTTCTAATTTTCTCTCTTTTTGTGATAATTTATCTTTATCGAATAATATTCTTTTACCATATTCTCTTTTATATTTTGGTAAATTTAAAGGAAGATATATATTTAATCTATTTCTTTCATTCATTATTGTTTTTCTTATCACATTTGGTTTTCTATCTGGAGGTTCTCTTTGAAGTAATAATTCACTTATTGATGGGTTTGGAAAAGCAATATTTGTTATTTCATATCTTGTTAACATTTATTATTTTTAATATTTTGTATTTTTTATATATTAAAAAAAATAACATCATAATTAAAAAATCAATAATGAAATTGAAAAACTTGGAAAAATCAAAATTAAATAAACCATTAACAATAAGGAAAACTTTAACTAAAAATTCAACTCAAACATCATTAAATCAAAATATATCAATAGGAAATAATAATCCTCAAACAAAAATAACAATAAATAAAAGATTATTATGGAAAGAACAAGATAAAATAAAATCAGATAAATTACATAAACAAAAAATTGAATTTAGAAAACCAAAAAATGAAATTCCAGAATATACAAAAATAACAAATACTAATAAAAAACATATTGAACAAAAATCAAATCAAAGATTAAATCAAAATAAAAAACAAGATTCAATAATGATATCACCAAAATCAAATAAAAATAATGAAAAAGATTCATTAACAAATTCACCTTTAAATAAAATATTTAAAAATCAATCTTTAAGAAGTGATAAAGATAATTATAGATTTTTATTACATCATGTAAGTAAAAATTTAAATAAAACTTTTTCTAATTTATATGAAGCTAATAATAGATCATTTAGTTCTGTTACAAATAATTCATTTAATGGAAATTTAAATAATAGTAGTAGTGAACAAAATATTATTTCAAATAAAAAAGAATTAAATAATTTAGGATTTAATTTTTATAATCAAAGTTTAAATAAAAGTAAATCAAATTCTAATTTTAATGATACTTTTAAAAATAAATTTTATGAAAATCAAATTGGAAAAAATACCCCTGCGACAGCAGCATCGAAAAATGATTTTAATAATTTTTCAATTGATAGTTCTTTTGATATGTTAAATAATTCTTGTATAATATCAAATTCTCATAAAAGAAATATTTCTTATAATCAAAATTCAAGAAATATTTCTCAAAATAGATCTTTGACTGAAGGTAATGAATATGATTTTGATAATAATATTTCTTTTCAAGAAAATAATATTAATAAAGAAATATCTGATTTTAATCTTGAACAACTTTTTGTTTTGGAAAATAAATTAAAAGATATTATTCAAAAATTAAATTCTTATCAACCTTGTTATAATGAATGTTTTGAATGGATTAATTTTTATTTTAATTCTAGTTTATATGAAAATTTAATTAATTTATGTAAAGATTCAAATAATAGAAAATTAATGAATTATACAATTAAAATTGAATTATTATGTTATTGTCTTTGTTATAATATTTCATATGATGAAAGATATTTAAATAAAGTTATAATATTATTAAAATCAATTTTTGAACAAATTCATTTTAATTTTTTAGTTTTTATAAGATTTATTTTACATAAAACAAAAATGACATATGAAAATTATGTTTGGTATGAAAAATTATATAATAATGTTAAAAATGAATTAAGTATGAATTTAACTAAAAATGATTTAGATGAACATCATATTTTACAAATCATAAGTCATAATTTAAAAATTATAACAAATTATTTTAAACTAATAATTGATAATATATATGCACCATCATATCATCCTAATATAAAACATTATAAATTTCCTTTAATTTTACAAGGACAAATTGACACAATTAAAAACAAAAATGAAATTATTTCATCCTTTTTTTTTGATGCTTTTTCTTTCCCAGAAAGTTATTCAATTGAAGATATTGATAAATTTTTTAATATATTTCTATTTAAAATATCCGATCCAAATGGTTCATATATTCTTTCATATAAAATTAAATTTTCACCTGATACTTCATTTAATTCAAATTCAATTAATTCAATTTATAATCCAAATAATACATTCAAAACTCAATCATCAATATGTTATTTACCAAAAATAAATACAAACTTATATAGATATTCTTTAGTTCTTGATTTAGATGAAACATTAATATATTTAAAAAAAGAAAATAATAATAAAATTTTAATTCTTCGTCCTTATTTATTTCAATTTTTATCAAAAATGAAATTATTATATGAATTAATATTATTTTCATTTGGTACACCAGAATATGTTGACCCAATTTTAAATATATTAGAAAAAAAAGAAAAATATTTTGAATATAGATTATATAGACATCATGCATCATTAAATGGAGTAGATTATGTAAAAGATTTAAATAAAATTGGAAGAGATTTAAAAAAAACTATAATAATAGATAATTTACCACAAGCTTTTAAATTACAAAAATATAATGGAATATGTATTAAAGCATTTTATGGTGATACTATAAGTGATAGAAATACTTTAAAAGTTCTTAGTGAAATTTTAGAAAGAATTAGATATGATGCAGATGAAACTCAAGATATTAGATATAGTTTAAGAAAAGAAATGAATGTTATTATTACTAAAATTACTTCGAATATGGATTAATAGTAAATTTTTATATTTTTTAATATTATTTTTTTAGAAAAATGTAAATGATATATTCAATTAAATATAATATTAAAATTTTTATTTATATAAATAAATATCTTTAAAAAGGTTATATTAAATTAATTTGAAAAAAATTATAGATTTTCATTTGAATTTAATGTTAAATTTTTTGGATTTTCATTTTTCATTTTAGTATATTCATATTTTAAAAATTGAAGAAATTGAATTAATTTTTCAACTGAATTATTTAACATATCATTTATATTATTAAAATTATCAAAATCATTTAAAATATTTTTATGAAAAGATTTATAATTATCATCTCTTAAAATATCATTTAATTCTTTTAATATAATATCATAAAGATGAGTTAAAAACTTTTCATTTTCTTCTTTTGATTTAGTGAAAATTTCTTTTAATCCATTTATTATATTTTGATTGCTTTGTTTGTCAATTTGATTATCATTTGATAATTTAATTTTATTATCATTTAAATTTATTATTTCATTATTTAATTTATTTATCTCTTCTTTTAATTCAGAATTTTTAATTTTTATTTCATTCAATAAAGTTTTATATTCAATTAATTTTCTTTCACTTTCATTTAAAATATTATTTATTTTATTTTTTGATTTCTCTAATGATTTTTTTAATAAATCAAATTGTAAATAATTCTTTAATTTTAAGTTTAAAGTATTATTATCATGAATATCAGAAAAAAAATCAATTTCTTCATTTACTAAAGAAGGAAAATCAAAATTTTTATCATAATTATCTCCCATATATGTATCAATCCATTGACAAAATAAATTAATTTCTTTATTTATAAAATTTGCAATTGGTAATAAAAATGAATCATTATTTAAATAACTTATATTATTTGGAGTAAATGATTTATTAACAATACTTTCATTAAAATTTAATGTTTTTGATAAATTTAAATTTTCATTTTTTAATTTTGAAATTTCTTTTGAATATTTTTTAATTAAATGAATCAAATCTTTTAATTGTCTTTCTGTTTCTGGATTATTAATTTCTTTTTCTTTAAAAACAATTTTTGGTACTTCTATTATTTTATTTTTTTGATAATTTTTAGGTTTATCATTTTTATTTTCATTTTTTAAATTTTCTCTATATATATTTTTAATTTCTTTTTTTAATGTTGATACATTTTCTTCCATTTCATTAATTTGATTTTTTAAATATTCATTTTCCTTTTTTAAATTTCCAATTATTGTATTTTGTTTATCAATTTGATTTTTATAATTCATTTCAATAATATTAAAATTTTTAATTTGATTTGTTAATGAATTTGTTTTTTCAAAATATTCATTTTCATATACTTTAATTCTTCCTGTTAAAACAGTGATTTTCTTTTGTAAATTTTTATTTTGAATTTTTAAATTATTTTCTAAAGAATTTTTATTATTTTGAATTGAATTATCAAAATTAATATCTTCATTAGTTCTAAAAGTTTGAATTCTTTTTGATGAAGGAGGAGGAATTGTTGATATTGTTGTACTTGGAAATGTGTCTAATCTATCAATATTCATTTTTAATTCTTTTAAATAATTTAAATAAATGAATATATTTATTTATTATTTCTTATCATTTATAATTTTAATTTATAATTGTTTACATATATAATTTATATAAATTAGGGAATTATTGTTTCTTGATAATGGCCTTTTTTTAATTGAATAATTTTATTTTTATGTTTAACTGTTATTTCAATTTCATCTTCATCTGAATTATTTTGTTTATTCATTTCAATACTATTATTATACGTTTTTTGAAATATTTGAGGAAGTAATCCTTGTGCTTTTATTTTAAATAATCTCATTGCTTCAGTTTCTCTTCCTGTGATTTTCATTGTATCAAATTGAGTATTATTTTCATTATCACATAAGCAAAAATAAAAAATAAAAAAAACTATTAATAAATTTTTCATTTTTTAATAAAGTGATTTATATTAAAATTTATTTTTTAAATTCTAAAAAAAAAATATTAAAAAAAAGTAAATGAAAACATATGAATTTGAAAAAAAATTACTAAAATTTCAAATGAATTCATTAAAAAATAAGAAATTTGACCCAAATAATGTAGTATTAAATGCAGCAGCATTTCAAGATCAATTAAATCATAAATTTGGAATAAATATAAAAAAAAGAAGAACACCTTTTCGTAAAAAAATAACATTAAATGAAAAAAAAGAAAAAACAAATATGATAGATCAATATTTATTAAAAAAAAACACAGAAGAAGAAATAATGAAAAGAAATAGAAAATTTTTATCAAATTTAACATTTGCTGAAAAAGTAGGAGTTCAAAAAATAAAAAATTTCCCATTATCATTAAATCAATGGAAAAAAGTAGAAGAACAAACAATAAAAAGAGAAGATTATAAAGGAGAATGCCCAATTTGTTTAGATAAATTAGCAAGTAGAGAAAGTGTAATTTTATCTTGTTCACATGTATTTCATAAAGTTTGTTTACAAAATTTTGAAAAATTTTCTTCAGTGACAAAATGTCCTTTATGTAGATGTGAAAGATATGAATGTAAAACTTATATTAAAGATAAAGAATATTTTGTTAATAAATCTGTTTTGTTATTACAAAAATATATTAGAAGTTATGTTACAAGGTATATTTTATATAAAAAAATATTTAAGAAATATACTTTTAAAAGTAAAAGATTAAGATCACTTTATTCTTATTGGAGAATTAGAGATTTAACTGATAAAATGACAAAATATATTGAAGAACAAAATAAATATAATGAAGCATTATTTAAAGAAGTTTGTAAAGAAAATGAAGAATTAATTAGATTGGAAAATAAAAATAAAGCATTAATGGATAAACAAAAGAAAGAAATGGAAAAAAATCAACCAGATTGGAATGGAATAATAAATAAAATGGAAAAAAGAAATAATAATGAATGTGCAATATGTTTATGTAATTTTGGGAATAAACCAGTTTATATATTAGATTGTACACATTGTTTTCATAAAAATTGTTTAGATGCTTTTGAAAGATTTGATCCATATTATATTAAAAGATGTCCAATTTGTAGAAATAATTATACAAAAAAACAAATATGTAAACATGAGCATCAAAATGAAAATATATAAAATTAATATTTTAAATTTCTAATATTTTTTTTAATTTTAATTATTTATAATTTTTTTCTTAATTAATTATGGATGAAAATAATGATGATTCAATTAGAAATAAAACTGGTATTTTAATTAAAGCTTTATATGGTTATACTGATGAAAATAATCCTTTTGGTGATCCTAATTTAAGTCAAAGTTTTAATTGGGAATTAAAAAATAAAAAATATTTATCAATGGGAATTGATCCTTCTTTTTTATATGATGAAAAAACAATATTATTAAAAATTAAAAATTGTAGTAGTGAAATAGAAGAATTAAAAAAATTAAAAAATGAAAGAGAATCAAAAAGATTAACACAAATGCCAAAAATTGATAAAAATATTGAAGATAATAAAGATAAGGATAAAATATTTTTTATTAATCAAGAAAAATTAAGAAGTGAAATTAGAATTCAACAAGGAAGAGAAAAACCAATTGATTTTTTAGTTAATACTTTATATATTTATGAAGGACAAAATAAAATTCCAAAAAATTTTTATGATAATATTATTTATCAAAAACCTTATAAAATTTTTGAAAAAATGTCAACTGAAAATTTAAATGATTTATATAAAGATATTGAATTTCAAAAAATTTTAAATGAATCAAATGAAAAAGAAAATGAAAAAATGTTTTGGGAAAGTATTTTTATTATATGTGAAAGTTACGTTAAAGAAGAAGATATAAATTTATTAAAAAATGAAGAAATTAAAAGTGTTATTGATAATTATAAAACAAAAGAAGAATTAGATAATTTAGAAAAAGAAATAAAAGAAAATTTAATAAATGAATTTAAAAATGAAGAAATTAAATTTTGGAATGATGTTTTAAAATTATTATCAATAAATAAAAGTAAAATAATATTAGATAATATGTATAATGAATTTCTAATAAAATATGGAAATATCAAACAAGAAGAAAAAGAAACAAACCCTTCAATAAAAACAAAAAATTTTCCTGAAATAAAAAATGAAGAAAAAAAACAAAAAAAAGAAGAAAACAAAATAATAGGAAAAAAAACAAATAATCAATTAGAAGAAAAAAGCAAAATATCATCATTTAAAAATCAAAAAAAAGAAGAAATTAACGAATCAAAATCAGAAAAAGAATTAAACTCCGATGAAGAAATAGATGAATACTACAAAAAAATTTCAGGAATTCCTTCAAAAATAAAAAAAGATTTTCAAAATAATCAAACAATACAAAAACAAACAAATTCAAATATAAAAGAAAGTCGTTTTTTCATAGAAGAAGAAAATTTATATCACAACAACATTCCAGATGACAAAAATATAGACATAGACGAATTTGGTGAAAATGAAAATATTTTTAATGAAACAATCCCTTTAAATATAACATACGATTGGTCAGATCAATATACACCAATTAAACCAAGATATTCAAATAGAGTTAGAGTAGGATATGAATGGAATAAATATAATCAAGTTCATTATAATATTGATAATCCTCCTCCTAAAATTATTCAAGGATATAAATTTAATATTTTTTATCCTCATTTAATTGATAAGACTAAAACTCCTACTTATTTTTTAGAAAGAGGGGATGCTTTGGATATATGTATTATTAGGTTTCATGCTGGAGCACCTTATGAAGATATTGCTTTTAAAATTGTTAATAGAGAATGGGATATGAGTGAGAAAGCTGCTTTTAAGAATATTTTTGATAAAGGAATTTTGAAATTGTATTTTAAATTTAAGAGATATAGATATAAGAGATAATATTTTTTTATAATTTTTTTTTTTATTTATTTATTATATTTTTTTATTTATTTTTTATTTATTTTTTTATTATTTTTTTTTATCAAAAATTATTCTTTTTTTGAATGGATGAATCAAATATTTCACAAAATATAAATTTTCAAAATCAAAACTCAAAGAAAATTGATATATTTCAGCATTTGAGATTAAATTTAAAAACACAAAATAAAAATTGTAAAGATAATAATGATAATGTAATGTATTGTATTCCATGTAAAGTAACTTGTTGTCCAGAATGTACTTTAGATGAACATAAAGATCATATTTTAGTATCAAAATCAAGATATCTTCTCACAGAAAAAAATATTGATAATGTTTTTAATCAACTTTATGAAAAAATTGAAAGTAATCAAATTTTTAATGATTATAAAATTATTGAAAGTGATTTAATTAAACAAATTGAAGAAATGATAAATGAATTAAAAGATCAAATTGAAAAATTAGGGAATTTAAAAAAAAGAGAAACGAAAAATATATTTGAAAATTTTGGTAAAACTGTTACTGGAATAAAAAATAAAATTGATAAAACTAAAAATGATTTAAAAGGTTATTTAAATAAAAATAAGAAATTTTTTAATGTTGAAAATAATAATAATGAAACAATACCAAATGGTTCTTCAGTGAAAAAATTAGATTTTAATACATCAAATAAATCAAATTCTTCAAAAAAGAATTCCTCAAAAAAATTAACTAAAGTCAAAAATAATATAATAAAACCAAATATAATAAATTTAGATGAGAATTCTAGTTTATTTTTAATTCATTATGAATTATTAAATTTAATAGAATTAAAAGGAAAAGAGATTGATAATGAATTAAAATCAATTACATTAAATATAAATGAATTTAAAGAAAATCAAAAAAATTATATAAAAGGATTAATTAATAATGTAAAAAATATCTTTTTCGGAGAATATAATTTTTCAAAAGAAGATTATAATAATATTAATAATGTAGATATAAAAAAAATAATAGATGAATCATCTCCAATTTACCCAATTAAATTATCAGTTGAAAATTTAGACAAAGAAAATTTTGATGAAATAACAAAAAGAATGAATCAATATAACATATTATATGATTCATTTAAAAAAAGTGTTTTTGACAGTGTAAATAAATATGGTGATTTAAAAGATATTGAAAATTACATATATCAATTTGAAACAATAACAAGTAAAAAAGATGCTGAGGATATGTTATTTACAAATAAAAAAATATTCAAAAATTCAAAAGCAACAAAAAGTGAATTAGCTTTATTAAAAGCAAAATATAACAACAAAGAAGAAATAATATTAAATAATGATATATTACAAAAATATTTTTCATTCTTATGTTTAGAATGTTATGAAAAGAATTTTAAACAAGATTCAAAAGAACTACAAAGTTCCCATGCAGATTTAAGAATAAAAAAAAATGAAGATGAAGAGGATTCACCAAAAGATTATGGAAAAGCAATAGAAAATACAAATATAATAATGTTTTACGATAGAAAGAATCGTCAAATAACAAAAACAATAGTGGAATTAACAAGAAATCCATTTGGTTATACAAAATTTCCAATTGGATGTCGTTCTCTCTTAATAGGAGATAAATTATATATTTCAGGAGGAGAAGATGAAACTCAAATATATAAAAATGTATTAATTTATGATAAAATAACTAATAAAATAAAAAGAATTATTGATTTAAATGATGCAAGAGCTTATCATACAATGATTTATTGTGATGTTTTTGAAACTTTAATGGTTATTGGAGGAGAAAATTGTTCTTCTGTTGAAATTTTTGATCCTGTTATTAATAGATGGCTTAATTTACCTAATTTAAATTCTCCTAGGGCAAATATTATTTTTCAATTTGATAAACCAAGAGGTATTATGTATTCTTTTTTTGGGAATATTGGTTTAATTACTGATAGTAATTATAGTAAAGATATTGAATATTTAGATTTAAAAGATATTAAGAAAGGATGGGTTAAGTTAAATTATGAAAATAAAAGTGAAATTGATTTTAAAACTTATTTAAATATTGTAGAAATTAATAATGATTTAATTTTAATTTATGGAGGGTTAGCTTCTAGAGGATGTAATAGAGAGATTTCTGTTTTGAATAAAGAAAAAAAATTAATTACTAAATGTGATCAGAAAATGTTGGAATTAATGAGAGAAGAAACTAAAACTTCAAAAAAATTAAGTAATATTGTAGGAAATTTAACTATTTAATTTTATTATTTTTTATATATTAAAATGAAATTAGATGAAAAATATTATTTTAAAATATTTAATTTTAATTTATTTTTGAAATTTATTTCATTATAAAAAATAAATATTATAATAAAATATTTTATTGAAAAATGAATTTATATGTAAATAATGAAAAGACTTAATAATGAGTTTTTTGAAGTATTATTTTTATTTGAAATGGAATTTGCTGAAAGTGAAAATCCTGATTTTATAATTCCAATTATAGAATTATATAATAAAGCAATTAATTTTTATAAAGAAATTGGAGATATTAGAAGTTTAGATTATGAAAATAGATTAAGTTTATTTTTGACAGAAGAAAATGTTAAACAAATAATAAAAGAAAAAAATATAAATATAAAAGTATTTTTACAAAATAAATCTAAAGATATAAGAAAATCTTTATCTGAAAAGAAAAATAATATAGAAGAAAATAGGAAATTAATAGAACAATTAATGTTTAATCAAAATAAAGTAAAAAATTTAGTGAAAAATGAATTAGATAAACAAGATAATAAATTTAAAGAAAAATTAAATCAAATAAATAAATCAAAAAGTCTAAAATTACAAATAAATAAAAAACCTCTAAAATTTGAAGAAAATAGTTCTAATAATAATTCATTAATATCAATGAACAATGAAAATACTTTAGATTTATTAAAATTAGATAAAGATATGATAAAAATTTTTGAAAATGGTAAAAATAATAACAATATATCTTTATTAAATTCAGAAAACTCTTTTGATAGTATTAATTCTGAATTAAGTGGAGAAAATATTTTAAATACAAATGAAACAAAAGAAACAGGAAATATTTTAAATGCTTCATTTGATTTATTAGTAAATAATAGTTTTAATTCAAAAAAAGGGAATAAAGAATCATTGATTAATAATTTAATTGATAATTATAAAAATATTGGTCCAAAACAACAAAAAGGACTTTTTGAAATTGAAAATATTTTAGAAAACTCAATCAATGATATTAATAATTATTATTATTCTATTTTATTTAAAAAATTTATAGATAAAATAAAACAATTATCAAATGAAAAATTTAATCATTATTCTGAAATAACAGAAATTTATTCAGAGCAAATTAAAAATTTAGAAATGGAAATGAAAGATTTAAAAAATAATATTACAGTAAACCAAATTAAAGTTCAAATTGAATATTTAAAAGATGAACAAGATGATGAATTGTATAATATAGAAGAAGAATATAATGATAAAATAAATAAAGAATTAAATGAATTTAAACAATTTTCTTTAAAAAATGATTTAACAATAGGATTAAACCAAGAAAATATGAGACTTAATATATATAACAAAATATGTGAAATTATAACCTCAAAAAAATAATTAAAAGATTTAAATTATTACTTTAATTAACATTTAAAAATAATATTATTATACAATATTAGAATATTTATTAATTTTTTATTTAAGATTAATAAAAAAGATAAAAAAAAATGAAATAAATTAAAAAAATTAAAAAAAAACTATTAAAAAAAAAAATAAGAAATAATCAACTAGAATGTATAATATGTTTAAACCCACCAAAACTCCCAGTTGCAACTGAATGTGGACATATATTTTGTTGGCATTGTTTAAAAAGTTGGTTAGATTCTCAATCAGTTTTAGTATGTCCAATATGTAAAAATGGAATTGAAATGGATAGAATTGTAAAATTATATACAAATGATGAAATGAATAAAGATGAAGTTGATGATAGACCACAATCTAGAAGAAATGAACCAAGACAAAATAATAATCGTCCTTCTTTTTTTCAAAATTTTTTAAATAGTTTTGGATATTATGGAGTTAATAATGAAAATAATAATCAATTACCTGATGTTAAGGAAGTTAAAAGAAATAGAATGGCTTTGTTTTTTTTAATTTTTGGAATTGTATTTATTTTATATATTTTTAATAAATAAATTATTTTATTTTAAAAAAAATTTTTTATTATTTCTTTACGTTAAATTATTAAAATTAATGGGAGTTAAAATATCAAAAAGTGAAAAAGTATTTTTTTAATTTTTAATTTATTTTTTTATTTAGTTATCTCCAGTTTTAAAAGAAAAAGTTATGGAATTATTTTATTTGATTGACATTAATAATTCGAAAAAAATAGAAAGAGATGAAACTTTAAAATTTTGGTCTTCAAATTTCCCAATAATAAATTCAAATGAATTATTTAATGAAGTAGATAAAAATAACAATGGTGAAATTGAATTAGATGAATGGATTGATTATTGGACAATAGTAAGTAATTCAGGATATTCTGAAAATGAAATTTGTAATGAATTAGATAATATGATTGAAGGTGGTTGTTGGGTTAAATTTGAAGTAAATAAAAATATAGGGAGAAAAGTTAAATTATTAAAAAAAAAAGGAAAATATTAAAATAAAAATTGTATATTCTATGTTTATAATAAAATTGTAATATATAATAATATTAATAATCGTAAACTTATATATGTTATACATCATTTATTTAAATATATTTTGCATTAATTTAATAAATAAAAACTTGAATAATAAAACAATTATAAAAAAAATAATTTATTTTCCAAAATAAATAATAAAAAAAAAAAATTATCCATTTTAATATCTATGACTGACGACTTAATAAACTCAATAGAAATAAACAAAAACAAAAAAGGATTCACAGTTCTTGATGTTCCCTCAAACAAATTTGTAAATGCCTTAGCATCATTTTTCAAAGAAAAAAATGTAATAAAGCTTCCAGAATGGAGTCCAATTGTAAAATGTTGTCATGCAAATGAAATAGTTCCACTTTCAAATGATTTTTTATATGTTAAAGCAGCAGCAATTGCAAGAATATTATATATTACAAAAAAAAAATCTCTTGGTGTTGGTTCATTAAGATCTTTCTTTGGGAAAAAAAAAAGAAGAGGTGTTCAACCTCCTAAAGCTATGAAAGCTGGAGGAAGATGTATTAGGGAAATTGTCAAACAATTGAAAGAAAATGGATATGTTGAAAATTATAGTAATCCTGAACAAATTACTTATGGTTTAGTACTTACTAAAACTGGAAGGACTGAATTAGATAAAATTGCTTCAAAATGTATGAAACAATAAATATTAATGGTTAATAAAGAAGGATAAAAGAAATTTTTTTTGAATTATACTTTTTTTTTTATTTTTTTATTTATTTTTTTTTTAAATTTTTATTTTTTTTATTTTTATAATTATTAAAATTTATCTTTTTATTTTAAATCTTTATTAATAAAAATTTTAAGAGTTGAATATTATAAATATTAACAAATAATATAATTTTTGACTTAATATTATTAAAATTTATCATTAATATTTTATTTAAGTTTCCATATTCTAACTGTATTATCATAACTTCCAGTAACTACAATATCATTTTTTCCATTTTTAATAAAATTACAAGCAGAAATAACTCCTCTATGGCCAGCTAAAGTATATTTAATTTCATTTGATACTTTAGGATTCCATATTTCAGCAGTTCTATCTTTACCACATGCTACAATTAAAGAATCATCTAATGAAACATTAGCACAAGTAACAGGAGATGTAAAATAATAAAATTCTTTATCAGAAACTAATTTATTATTCATAATATTATATAATCTAACACTACCATCAGAATGACTTAAAATAATTTCAGTTTCATTATTATTAAATCTATTAAGTGAATAAACGCTTTTAGAATAATTTAATTCTTCCTTCCAAGAATTAATATAATTAGGTTTAATATCAATAGTTATCCTATTATCAGGATTATCATCATTAATTTTCGCAATTAAAATAGTTCCATCCATATATCCAGTAATAATAGAACTATCATTATGAATAAAATTTAAACAATAAATAAAATCATCCTTACTCTTTGATTCATTTTCAATTCTATCAATAGGGCTAGTTTTATTTCTCAAATCCCAAATGCAAATTAACTCCTTACTACAAGATCCAAATAAATTTCCATCTTTAGAAAATTGAACATCATAAATAGCATTTTTATGTATTTTAATATTTTCAATAACTTTCCCAATAGAATCATCCCATAATTTAACAGTTGTATCATTACTACCAGAAATAATAATACCTTCACTTGGATGATGATCACAAGTCCAAACACCTTTTTGATGACCTTGATATGTTATTGTACGTTTTAGTGATGATATATCATATTGACATAATGTATGATCGAAACATGCTGAATATATTATGTTTGGATTTAATGGGGATACTGCTACATCACTTATTCCATCACTATGATCTTTTATTTCTGTTGCTTTTGTTATTTGCTTACTTGCTGATAAGAGAGGAGCTAGTTTTGATGCTTCCATTTTTTTAAATTTTTTTTTTTTTTTTGGATTTTTTATTTTTTTTTTTTTTTTTTTTTTTTTTTTTTTTTTTTTTTT
>Ga0256407_10006699_pt1 | contig 17673 bp, 19 predicted proteins | sample RumenRJG_04DNA_FD_193489 | JGI IMG/M metagenome (GOLD analysis project Ga0256407, IMG submission 193489) | Bovine rumen microbial communities from Lethbridge, Alberta, Canada - RJG_04 | ecosystem: Host-associated > Mammals > Digestive system > Stomach > Rumen | place: Canada: Alberta...
ACCTGGCTTCTTCACAAGAATGGCAGCCAAAGTCGCAGCTTTCACGATGTTGCAGTATTTCAATCTTCTCAATCATAAGCCTATCGGGCAAGTTAAATACGCTTTAATTTAATTCAACCAACGAGTATATAAATATTATAAATGGTATATAATATACTATTATAATTAAACATGGTTGCAAAGATAGTGATTTGTTCTCATTTAAGCAAGAAGATAGTGGGAAATATTTTAAATTGGGAACGTTAAATGTGATATTTTCACATTTTGCATGTAAATTATTTGGTAGATTGGCGAAAATGTGGTAATTTTGCAGGCGAAAATATAAATTGAAGTATAAGTATGATACAAATTGACGGAGAAACAAAAGAGAAGAGAAATAAAGAGTATAACATGAAAGCCAGAAAGTACCCTGCTTATTTGAGCTTGGCTATACCTATTATCTTAGGTGTGGCTATGGGAGTTAAGGATATGATGGGGGTAAGTGTGTGGGTAAAAGCCCTCATTTACCTGTTGTCTATATCTGCCATCAGTGCAGCCTTGCTGTTTTTGCTTAGGTTTATGCTCCAATCAATTGCTAAGTTTTATCCAGAACGAATTCTTTTCTGTGATCGATTGAAACCAACAACACGTATTCTTTATAGCAATGACAATACTTATACTGAGGAACAGAAGACGGAAATAAGGGGAAAGATAATGATCCATAAGAAAATAGATCTCCGGAAATACAAGCCCAAGACCTATAAAAACAAAAAATACGTAAATCGTCTTGATGAAGCAGTAAGGTGGCTGCTCGATGTGACGCGGTTTGATGAAATACTGTTTGAGCAGAATTATCTGTATGGATTCTGGCGAAACTTGACGGCAGCGTTGTTTGTTGATGCCATACTGGTATTTGTGATGGCAGCGATTAACAAATGGTATTATGCACTTCCCCTTGGAGAGCATCTCGTGGGGATAGGCTTGTTGATATTGCTGCTTACCATTCCTGTGGCATGGGTGGCGTATTGCAACGGCAGGACTTTCGCCAAGAGGATGTATGATGTGTTTATGAACTTGGATGATAACGATAATAATTATTAAGAAAGAACATGAGTAAGATTAAGTTTTATCCGGTAGATAATGGTGATACCGTATTGATTAAGGTTGATAAGACCACCATTCAGATTGATGCAAACATCAGAAATAACGATGATTGCTATGATGTCATGGAGGATTTGTTGGACGAGTTGAGTACTGACAGCGAAGGTAGATACCACCTGGACTTGTTTATGTTGACTCACCCCGATGAGGACCATTGCCGTGGTATTGATACGAATTATTATCTGGGTGCCCCCGACAAGTATTCGGATGCGGACAAAGATGATGACTTGGTAATCATTGATGAGCTGATGGTGACACCGATGCTTTTCTCTGATGTTACCAGTACGCCAGCAAAGGCATTAAAGAAGGAGGCAAACAGACGTCGTAAGTTGTGGGATGAGGACTCTCCAGACAAAAACAAGGCCGGCAACCGACTTGTCATCATCGGATATGATGGAGACAAGAAGTATGAAAATGTGCCCTCGTACATTCCGGGGGAGACGATTAAGAAGGTGAATGGCAAGACCATGACTCTGCTGGAATTCTTTGTACATTCGCCATTCAAGGATAGTCTGGTTGAGGGAAGAGCGGAGTCGGACAAGAATGCGACATCTATCGTGATGCAGGCAAGGTTAAAAAAAGCCAGTTGGGATACTAAGCCATCTGCGTTGTACCTGTTTGGTGGAGATGCCGACCATTATATCTGGGAGGAAATCCAAAACCAAAGTTCGGCTCACTACAATGGTGAAAAATTAGACTTTGATATATTCCTGGCTCCCCATCATTGTTCGTGGACCTACTTCAATGACGTTCCGTATAAGAAGGGGGAAACGGATGAGCCTGTTGAATCGTCAAAAAAACTGATTAAAGACCACAAAACAAGTGGGGCAGTGATCATTGCATCGTCGAAGCAGATTAAGGATGACGATGACAATCCTCCACATTATCCTGCCAAAAAGGAATATGTAAAACTGATAGGGTCGTCTGACAAATTCATCTCTTTAGCCGAGGAACCAGATTCCAAGAACCCCAAGCCCGTGGTGTATGAGGTTACTTCCAGTGGTTTTCAGAGAAAGGACAAGAATCAGCAGATGGGCTCGGCAGGTGCAGCCATAGGAAGTAGTGGTACATCTGGAAGGAAATCGACATATGGCAGTAAGTAACGAATATCCACAATTCACAGAGTGTACGCTGTCGGAAGTTCCACAGTGTGTACAAGATGATATCAAAAGAGTCGCCAGAATGGATGGCGTCTCTTTTGACAATATATATTACTGGTATCATGACTCTGTAGTTGTTCGGCTGGTATTGACCCTTGAACTGCCAACAAGGTACGATGAAACAACGGCGCTGGTCAGGGCAGAGGAGCCTGTGTTTGTGGAGTTTTATTCGGATTATCCAGACAGAGTGCCCCGTGCGTATATTGGCCGGAACGATTTTGATTTTGACCATGCCCCTCATATTTATTGTGAGACGAAGAGCGGGCTCAGACCCATTTGTCTGTTTCGTGGTAATGGTGACGAGTGGTTTGCCAATATGGAGATAGAGGACTTCATCAAACATCTTCGGTCGTGGTATGAGGATTTAGCTTCTGGGGCGAACATAGAAGACGGTGGTGAATTTGAACCATTGAGACTTGAGGGATATACGGCAACCATAATATATGATTATGAGCAACTGTCGGACGAGATAGATAAGGCCGACGGCCAGCAAAAAGATATTTTTATAGCTGTTTGCAAGTGGCCAGAAAAGAAACTAATCAGATTGACAAGTGCTAACTTCTGGCTGCTGAAATTGCCAGGATTGGATAAAAAAGAAGTTATTCCCGGTTCGGTCTGCTGGGAAGGCAGTAAAAAGAGTTATGATATATATGATGTCGTAATGCCAAGGACGTATTCGGAACTCCAGGAATATGCCACCAGGCATGGCGTGGAAATAGAAGATGCGGTTGATGGGGTGATAGGCAGAACGAATGGCTGTAGTGCGAGCATTATTATTATCCTAGCGATAAGGCGAAGCAAGAAACTGATAGGCGTGAATTCTTTCTATCAATTAGTAAATTTTGAAATATTCTGCGACACTGATAATGATGGGAAATATGTGGTGACGCCTACATCGAAGGTGCAGTTCCACAAGCATGAATCACCATTCACAATCAGGAAGGCGCATGAAATATCAAACTTAGATATGGGAATAAATCCATCCTTAATCATTGCCGGTTGTGGCGCTCTTGGTTCAAAAATCGCGATGCATTTGGCTCGTGCTGGTATAAACAATATCTTGTTCTCAGATCCAGATACGATGAGTGAGCATAATCTGAGCCGACATGTGCTGTTTGACGATTCAGTCAATAAGAATAAGGCCAGTGAAATGGAAAGTGTAACCGATATGATGTACTACCTTGAAGCGTTAAAAGCAGGGTCTTCTCATAAGGGAATAAAGCATGTTTTAGAAGACGCGGACATCATGAGTAAACGAAAGCCCGATTATCTTCTGGATTTTACAGCCTCGAAGGTGGTTAACAATCAGTTGGTGAATATCGAGAACAGACCGACTGCTATCAGTGCGGCTATATATGACAATGGGAGATTCGGATTGTTGCTGTGCGAAGGAAAAGGTGGCGGTGTAAGGCTGGATGACGTAATGGCTACATTCTTAGCCCAATACAAGATAGATGCTTTTGTTTCCAACTATCTTATGAGGGAGAAGGGTCTTTCGGAAGAGCCTGCAACATTATTGAATGTGGGGCTTGGCTGTAATTCGGAAACATTCATACTTGCGGACGATGTTATCTCGCTGTATGCTTCGTCGATGAGTATTACGATTAAGGATGTCTTTGTGGGTAAACATCCTGATGGCGGTTGTTGGATGTATAAATGTGATGATGGTGGAAGCCTGAAGGTTCATAGAATTGAAGTACCTCCATACTATTGTTATGATGCGAAAATTTGGAAGGTTCGTATAAGTGAGCAGGCATTTAAGGATATAGTGGAGCAGGCCGATGCGGCTAGCAGTTATGAAACAGGCGGGTACTTATTAGGGCAATGCAATCTTAAGACAAATACAATACATGTAATAGACACCATTGAGGCACCAGAAGATACGATACATAGAGGTGACTACTTGATCTTAGGGAAAAAAGGCGTAAGGAAGAAACTGTCGCAAGTTGAACGTCGGTCAGGTGCTACATTTGGGTATGTGGGAGAGTGGCATTCGCATCCGCATCCGAACGGGCCTAACGACTTCAGTGCTACTGACTATGAAGAATTTGCCAATAAAGCGGAAGAAATGAAAGCCGAAGGTACTACAAAGCCAATACTGGAGGTGCTTGTGTCGCCAATGGGCATGAGTTGCGTGGTACTGACTCTATATTAGATTATTGGTAGGAATAACCTTTTAACATATATCTTCTGATTCTCAAAGGTCATCTTGATATCGTTTTCTATGATGGTTGGATAATTTCATATCGAGAGCATCAGTGATGATATGTGGCGAATCTACTATTACAATTCTGCATTGGGATGAAGAATAAAGAAGTCTTTCTCCCATCAGCAACAATCATTAGTAATGATATCTGTGACGTTATCTGAGACAATTGTCAGATACAAACAACCTCTTGAACTCAACCGAATAATCGAGTGTGGATACTTCAACTACATAGTACATAATCCCTCTGAACAAAAAGACTATATCACAGGCTTTGCCTATAAGGGTGAATTTGTGGGCAATTACCCAAATCTGAGTTTTGTCTTCGCAAAATCCGAAAGAGAACTCCCAAATATGTAAAAAATCTGTAAAATTTGGAGTTATCTTTCGGTTTTTTTATATTTGACGAAACCAACTATACAGCTATTCAAACATAAATCATCTGTGCATGAGTAAAGTTATTCAACAAATGATCCTGTTGGAAGACATAGCCCAGTTGGTTGCACACTATTTTGGTGCCACCAATCTGAGTGTCTATGTTCGTGTGTGAGTGACCGTATATCCAACAGTCGATGCGGCTGTCGGCGATAAATTCACCCAACTCCGTGGCAAAGGCACTGTTGATGGGCGAGCCTTTGTGTTGCGGAGCCACCACCTGCAATGTCGGCAGGTGGTGGGTCATAACGACAATCTTCTTCGCAGTGCTTGCCGCAACACTCTTCTTGATGAAATCCAGGCAGAAGCGGTGCATCTCGTAGTAGTCCGCAACCGTCAACCGATGGCCGTCATACTGCGTCTGATAGAAGTCATTCAGCCCGTGTGAGACAGCGTACTCATCATGCGGCGGGATGTGCGACCACAGGGTGCTGAGGATGAAGTCCACATCGTCGATTCTCACTACCTGATTCTGGTAATATCCCACATTCTCCTTGAGCATCCAGGCCCACTGCATACCACGCTCCATCACGTCGTATTGTCCGTAGTAGTCATGGTTGCCTGGGACTATCAGCACCTGCCTGTAGTCCACCGAAACTTGTCGCCAGAAACTCCCCAATGGCGGAACCTTGTTTTTCAGATAAAACGTGTCTCCGGCCAGCACAAGCACATCGCCCGTAACGGGAAACCCGCAGTGCTTGATGTACTTGCTGTTCTCTGCAAACTCCATGTGCAGGTCACTCATGTATTGTATTCTCATTGTCTTGTTATTTTTGATTGTTCAATCTGTTTTAGAATTATCATTCTCACCTGCTCATACGAGACAGGAGTGAAATCATTGTTGTCCACTCCCACGTCGTACTGAGTGGGATAAAGATACTGTAGCCTTCTGGCATCTATCCCTGTGTTGCTCTTCCTGGTGTGGACGTGGCCGAACAACTGCCATACGTCCTTGTAACCGCCCTCGAAGCACAGGAAGGGATAGTGGCAGAGATAGATTTTCCGCTTGCCTATCTCTATCCTCATCTGCATGGCCACATGCTCGAACCTTCCCAGAAAACCTTGACGGATGTTCTTCAGGTCGTGGTTGCCGAGAATAAGATATATTCTTCCATTCAGTCGGTCAAGCAGCCTTGTCCATTCTGCCGCACCACCCAGACAGAAGTCACCGAGGTGGAACACAGTGTCATCCATTCCTACTGTGGCATTCCAATAGGCGATTATTGTCTCATTCATCTCCTCTACATTTCTGAACGGACGGTTGCAAAACCTGATAATGTTCGCATGGTTGAAATGCGTGTCGGATGTGAAGAACGTATGTTCTGCGTCAAATTTGAAATTCATATCTACTCCTTTTATGGGTCATTGTTTTCAGTTGTATCAACATATCGCTCACAGTCTTCATCGAAGCGGATGTTCTTTTTCTTGTACGTGTACCTTCCGCTTGGGTATTTCCGTTTCAATTCGGCTAACTCTTCTGCAAGCCTTTCTACAAGATCGTCCTCACCGTCGTCACCGGAAAGCATCCAGTCTATACGCTGGGCATAGATAAATGCCATGCGCAAAACATATATAGCACGCTTCATAATAGCGATGGTCTTGGGACTGTAGTCCGTATAAAACTCTTCCGGAATGTCCTCACCGTATCTCCAGCTATAATAGTCATCTCTTTCGTGTGTCACTCTGGGGATTTTCTGTCCAGCTCGCAAGATTCTTTGCTCTATTTCATCTATCATATCACCAATGAAATATTGGTGATAATCAAAAGCACCTCCACTCATAATGCAATCCTTTCTTTTTCGTTTTTATTGTTTTATTACTCTCCCCATGCCTCCATTCGGAGCACGGAGAGAGCTTGTTGGTTATTATTCATCGAGTATGTAAGCTTGGCTCATATAGACCTTCTTCACGAGCGCGGTGGCCATCTTGTTCAATTCCTTGTTGAGCAGCTTCTGCTCACTCTTCTCAAGACAGCCGTACTCACCGCCATGCTCCTTCAGGAAGTCTTCGAGCACGTCCTTGGAAAACAGGCCCATGATCTTGCCGAAATCCCTAGGGACATGCACCTCGCCGATATGGCTGACCACGTTGGCAAGACGCTGCTCGGTGACATAGGCTTCCACCTCGGCGACAAGAGCTTTCAGAGCCTCGCTGTAGGGAACAGGTTCGGCAAACAGTTTGTTGCGCTTCTTCACGCTCTTTTTCTCGGCGAACCGTTCGTTCTTGCTCTTGATGAGCACCCTGCTGCCGTTCCTGAGATACATCGGCACGACGGGCCTGATGACGATGCCCTCGCAGATGTTGTCCTCGATAGGTGGCAGGCCAAGCCATTCGGCGATCTTGCTCTGGAAGGCGTTGGGATGCTTCAGGCATTCAGAGAGCGTGCCCTTGAACAGTGTCCTGGCATGGAAGAAGCCGTGCCTCTCGAAGAGTTCGTTCACTTCGTCCACAGGCAGGAATCTGTTGCTCTCGTCGCTGACGAGATAGATGTCGAAGCCATAGAACTCATGCTCCGGGCAGTAGCACACGCCCTTCTGGATGACGGTCACCTTGCGGTTGGGCTGCACGTCCTTGTGAGGGTAGGTGCCGCCGAACATCTCACCGAAGATGTTGACACTCCTCACGTCGGAATATCTCCCCATCACGTCCTTCGCAAGGGCGACGACCCTGTCCCTGTATCTTTCGAGCAGTTCTGGATAGTCATAGAACTTCTCGTCAGCCTCCAGCAAGGAGGTACGCTTGGCGAACCTCACGTTCTCTCCGTCGCAGAGAAAACTCGTGTTGGCGCCATGCACCTTTTCCTGCACCACGTATTCCAGGTCGGCGGGCATCTCTGCCACGACCCTTTCCATGAACTCCCTGCTGAAGGAGTTCTCGATGGAGTTGTACTTCTTGAATTCTAACATTTTCTTTTCCTCGTTTTTGTGCGCTCAGGTGGATTTGCAATCCACCTGCAATGAGTATTAGCATTTGTAATGCGCCAATTCGTAATAGCGCTTCTAACACTGCGCGGGTTAATGATTGATTGTTGGTTGTGCCTTAGGCCGAGCGGTGAGGAGAAGTTAGGCTGGTGGTAAGTCAGCGTTTTTCATCGTTTGTGATCGGCACAAAAAAGAAGTGGTTGGAAAGCATTTCAGACTTCCCAACCACCTTTATCGCTTGTGTGTGATATCAGCTTCAATTGGTCAGACGGAACCGGTCGTTCCATCCTTTTGCTGGCTGGGTCAGTTTTTCTGTGCGCGGGCAACGTGTGGGCGCAATGCTTGACAGGAGCATATAGGAATCCCGCTCAAGGCCCCAAGTGCCCTGAATGTTCAATCCTGCTAATATGTCGAATTTATGTCTCTGCATTGCTGCTGTTATTTGGTTGTTCTTTATGAAATCGGACGCAAAGATATACTATTTTCCAAAATCCACAATCCACAATGGCTTTTGGCAACTATTTTTCTCAACAATTTTGGTTATACACTTTGTGTATAAAAAAGTTTGATAGTCAAGGTTTCTCAAATTCTCATGTTAAGATGAACTATCACTTAATCGCACTCAGTGTTTCTTCCAGAAATTTATCTGCGAAACTACTGATTTGCTCATTAGGATTATGCCTTATTGACAGTATAGTGACAACGCATCAACTCGAAGCTTATCTTTTGATAACACCATGGGGTCGTATTTCCAAATCTCCAATGTGTGTTTTCCATTCGAGGCTTCAGTGATTTTCTTACTGGCATCTTTGTACAACGCATAAGTTTCAGAATTGTTATGGATGATGCTGTTCCCGGCGAGCAGAGAATTTTTAGGTATCTTGTCAACCTTTATTGTTTTCTCGATGGGGGAGGACAGATAGGGCTGGGCCTTGTCCCAAAGTTCTTGTCCTAAACAAAGGAACAAGACTGTCTTTGAATTCCCCGATAATACGAATCCTTTTGATTGGAGCCACCTGACGGCTCTGTTAGCCGTGGAGTATGACACGCCAAACAACTCAGAAATTTCAATTATCGTATTGTGTATGAATCCAACCTGTAGGGTGTAAAGAATCATGCACTGGGCCAACGGTGGGATTTGTTCTTTGATGTCCTTATCCTTGGCAGGCGTTTTCCTTAAATCCATCATCAGCGAAGGAACATACATTTGCTTGCCATTGATGATGAAATTCACTCTCTGGTCGATCAACCGTTTGATATTGTAGGAAGGAACATCGTTCAAAACAAGAATCGCCGGCTGCTGTGCCAACTTAGCAAGCATATCAAGATGATGATGGACTTTGGATGGAGTTATCGTTTTCTCGTCCTTGGGATAGCACAGAACTACTTTGATATTCATTATTGCGGTTGAGAAACACGAATAGTTGGCGCTCAGAACATAGGGAAGTTTTTTTCGCGTTTCCTCAGGTAATGATCGCAAAGAGATTTTGTCATTCAGAAATGAATGGATATAATCTCTTGTGTCTTGGCGTCTGTTGTCTGTCATAATTGAGATGTGTGATTATTTGCAAAATTACTGATAATTATTTGAAATACAGCAAGATTTTAAAGAAATCTTCTCGCAATTATTCCTTTTTTGTTTGATGGAATTTTTTGCCAGTCTTATCGATGGCATCCTCTGCCATCTGACGGGTAACTTTTGAGTAAACCTGGGTACTGCTGACTTTTTTATGTCCGAGAAGTGTGGCGATGGTATTGATGGGAATCCCGTTCTCCGTCAGCATCATGGCAAAAGTATGGCGGAAACAATGAAATGTGATGTGTTTTGTAATACAAGTTGTGTCAAGCCACTTTTTTACATGCGTATTTATTATGCTCTCTGTTAATTGGGTGAAAACGGTTCCTTCTTCTTCTCGTTTGCCAATGATGCGCAAGGCGTCTTTCGATAAAGGAAGGCGAACGAACACTCCAGTTTTGGCAATAACCTTTTCAAGATAGACGCGGTTTCCTCGTTTGACAAAATGCTCTCATTTCAAATTCAGGATATCGCTTCTTCTTAGCCCGGTATGCATGCTGAACAAACATGCGCGAGGAATATCCGGGTATTTGTCATACTTGACATGTTCCAGCATTTCCACTTCTTTCATGGTAAGGTATTCTTTGTGGGTATTGTGATTCCACTTAATCGGCTTGACATCCTTTGTGTAGTCTTCCGATATGATGTTGTCCTTATATGCCAACCTCACCATTCCCAGGAACACATTGAAGTATGAGCTGGCTGTATTATGCCTGATTCTCTTATCCATGTTGGACAAATGCTTGTCGTGTAATATGTAATAGCGGTATTTCTCACATAAGCTGGGTGACAAGTCCTTGAACTTGCAGGACTTGTTGCAGAAAACCTCGAAATGCAATCTTGCCGCTTCATACTTCGAACCATGATAATCGCCGTTTCTGTGAAAGTATTCAAGGAAGTCGCCATCAAGATTGTCCTTCGCTAGAAAGCTGTAGTCCCGTCGGACAATCTGAAGGTATCTTTGGCATTTGATTGATTCTGCGACCTCCTCGATGGTCTTGTTGAACAAGCGTTGATTCTTGTTCTTCGGATTGATGTACATCTCAAGGTCCAGAAACTCATATCTGACATTCTTGCCCTTGATGTTGCATATACCCGGATAGTACTGAAGATAAACGGATTTCATGCCATTTGTCTTCTCCTTATATCTTATGAATACCCTGCTCATGCTCTTTCCTCCATTTGATTTCTTTCTCAATGTCTCTCTTTGAATAAAGAGTCCTTCTGTCATGACGTTTGATAGCTATAAAATGATGAGCTACCATAATGTAAAAAACGGTCTCGTCAATATTGAAATTGATTATTGCCTCCTCTGCGGTTATCCACTTCGCATATTTGAACCATTCACGATTCCAGGCGTTCTCTGCCTCAATCTTGTGGAACCTACGGAAGACACCGACATAGTATGATGAAATGGAATGTCGGTCTGCGAATTTCAAGGTCCATGCTCTGCTCATGCCTGTAAAATCCATCAATCCTTTTAAAGAATAAGAGGAATAGCCTAATGGTGATTCCGGACAGACAACCAAGGAGGAAAACCATTTCACAAAGGATTTGCATGGGACAAGTTTGGTACCGTCTCTATTCTTTACAGTCAAGACACCTTCCGAAATGAGTTGGTAAATGTACTGTCTTGTGAAACCAGATAATGTGGCTACTTGACTAACTGTCAAATATCCTGTGGCAATTATTGCTTGCCACTTTTGATCCAGATGTTCGAATGGATCATGATAGTGTTTTATGTATTCAGTTTGCATTGTAAATTATGGCCACATTAGAGCGGCCACAATAAATATAAGGACCTGTCAACACCATTGCTTTTGGGTAACAAATGAGTAACAAGAGATGTCAATAATCAGGTGTGATTATTAGCAAAAATAATAATAACTATCTGAATATCAATACTTTATGTTTGTGATAATTTTATTACATAAAAGTATTGTAAATACTTGATAATCAAATAGTTATATGATAATTACTTGCCGACGCAGAATGTAAAATCTGCAAATATAAGTCGCTGATAATCAGCGCATATTCCTCCAATTATATGGGACAGATACTATGCCGAGGGACGGAGGAGGGACGGAAAATATACAAAAATCTGCAAATATGACTGCCGTCAAAAAAAGAAAATGCAAAAAACTGCAAAATCGATTTTCCAGTTCTTTGTATATTCACATTCGTTAACACGGATTTTTGCACATTTTTGTATTCTCTGTGAAGCGAGTGAAATGCAACTTCCAATTTCTGTCCATTTAGGTACATTTATCTTTGCAGTTCTTTGTATATCTTTATAATCAGACGAAAAAACGGTGCATTTTGTAACTCAAAATTGGGTTGTTAAAAAGTGTTGTCCCTGTTTTTGTCCCTTTGTGCCATTTTTCGAAATCTGTCCCTCTGGGGACACTTTTCTCCCTTCGTGTCCCTCCAGGCTCTTATTCTGTCCCTTCTGAGCAACAAATATATATTATAGCCGGAAGATATAAGGTTTAGTTTAGGTTATGGATATATAATATGGGAATAAACTAAACCGTACCTTATCCAATTAAACCGAGCTACCTCTCTCTTTTTTGGACGGCAAAGATAATTATACTGAACTTTCGCAAGTGAATATTCATTCATCAAGCGACTAATTTATACATTTGATAGAGTTTATGGAACTTAGGATTGGCATCAATAACTGCAGAAAGCAGCTCGCTGGCATCGGCAGAGATCATCTCTGCGATTTCCAGAATGGTGTCCAATATCAGTTCCCATATCCTGTCCGAGGCAGACAGCTCGAGAGTACCAGCAGTGGCTTCGCGGAAGAGTTCTCCGACGGTCTCGTAGGCCTCAAACCGTTTCACCGTGCAAAATATGTTGTACTGCATCATGGTCAGCGTGAAGCTGGCAATCTGTGCAGAGAAGTGTACGCTCTGACATCTGCAGAAGTCGAGCAGTTGCTTGCAATCGTGATAAGCCACCTCGGTAGTCCAGCGGGTAGCGTACGTCCTATATGCTTTGAGAAAACTGAGCGAGAGATCCGTTGTGAGCAATCCATTCCAATGCCCACTCCTGCCTCGTTTCGAGAAGAACAGGCGCACGGTGGTACCAGCAAACTTCACGTCTATGGTGCAGTAAGTGCACTTCAATGTCCTATTGTGCATGGTGAGTCCCTGCTTCTGGAGCTTCTTGATGATTTGGTTGGCTGTCAAGTCGCCCCATTGGGTGTGGTATTTGGTCTTTCCCAATTTGATCATACCAATCAGATGGCACTTGATGTGTCGGCTGGTAATGAGTTTCACAAAGTCTGCACAGGTAAACCAGCTGTCAATGAGCAGATAGTCGAATCGGATGCCGCGCTTGATGGCGTACTTCACCATCTCGATGGCCTTGTCAATCTTTGACATCGTGTACTCCTTGATGCGTTCCTCGACAGCCTCTCCGCTATGATCCTTGCTATACCGTGCTTTGCGCTGCCTATCCGTCAGCCCCTGCTTCTTGTCAGGTTTGCGGCCCTCTTCGCCATGAAGCGAGAAATCGAGGAACAACTGGCTCATGCCATCGCTCAGAAGCAGCGTCAGACATTTGTAACCGAGGATGCTCTTGTGCTCAAGGTGAGAGAATACCTTGCCGATGAGCTCACTCTTACGTCCGCTCTTCGGAGCGTCAGTGTCATCGATAATCAGGCAGACAGGCTTGTCATGCTTAGCCTCTGTGCTGCGGCTGATCTTACGCAGCAGCTGGAGATTCATAGCATACAGCAGCTTGCGCCACTTGATATTACCATCATTCATAAAACGATAGAACATGTCCTTCTCACAACAGGCAATAGAACGAGAACATATAGCCTACAACCATTGCGGTGGTGGGCAGCAGCTTAGTAAACTGCTCGGAGTATTTGAGCATCGAGGTGGCAAACGTCTCCAGGAAGATGGCACCAATCAGAAACAGCCATTCTTTCATAAATTGAAATTTACCTAAAAGAGTTATTCAAACGTTCCATTCTCGTATTCTTGCTGGAATTGTGTACACGTCTTGCCTGTGGCTTTCTTGAAGAACCGCATCAGATGTGAAGGCTCTGAGAAGTGGAAGTCGTAGGCAATCTCGCTGACCGTCTTGTGGCTGAACAACAGTCCGTTCTTGATTTCGGCCAGCAGGCGTTGCTTCAGCAGGACGGTGGCTGGAACACCATATTGCGCCATGACGCTCTGGTTAAGCGTCACCCGGCTGACGTGCATCAGGTCGGCATATTCCTGCACACGCTGCAGGTCGCGGATGTGCTGCTCCATCAGTTCCACAAACAGGAAAGCGTAGTGGTTCTTCGGCAGTTCAAAGGGCAGACTATATGTCTCGGTATAGCGTCGGTTCAAGACGGCCAGCAGATAGTAGAGCACGCTGACGATGATATGGTAGCTGTCGGCTACAGGCTGGCGCAGTTCGCTGCGGATTTTCTTCAGCAGCCGTTCGTATTCCGTCAGTTCGTCGGCTGTTGCCATGAAGTATGGTGGCGTGTCGGTCTGCTGGCAGTACTGCAGGCGATAGACAAAGAACTTGTCGGCAATAAACGTACGCATGAAGTCGTTGCGGAAGATAAGGAAATCGTAGTCGAGGGCATCTTCGTCAATGTGCCATTCCTGCTGCTGGTGGGGCTTCAGGATGAGCACCATGCCATCGCGCAGTTCTATCTTCTGGTAGCCCAGCAACAGATAGCCATTGGCCTTACGGAAGAAGAACATCTCGAAAAAATCGGTCTTGAACACGGGGTATTCCGTCAGCACGCCCCTCCGCTCACTGCCATGGGCGGTGTTGATAAAGAAATCTACACCACATTCCGTCTTGCTGAAAGGCACCTCTACGAGCCTGTATGTTGTTTTTGCCATACCTCTTTATATGATTTCGGCTGCGAAGGTACGAAAAAAGCGTGATTTATCAAAATGGCATAACAACATGTTGTTCTGGTATAGACATCTTTAACATTTCGCCGTACCTTTGCACCCAGAAATCAAAAAAACAGAAAAGAACATGAAGATTCAACAGATTAGAAACGCTACGATTAAGATTGAGTATGCCGGTAAGGTGATGCTGATAGACCCCATGCTGGGCGAAAAGGGCTGTATGCCTCCGTTCCCGTTCTCGCACCATCAGGAATTGCGCAACCCGATTCACGACCTGCCGATGACGGTGGACGAACTATTAAGGGATGTGGACTGCGTGTTGCTGACCCATCTGCACACTGACCACATAGACGATGCCGCTTATGAGCAGCTGCCGAAGGAAATGCTCATCGTCGTGCAGGACGAGCTGGACCGTGAGGTGGTCGTGTCGCATGGGTTCAAGCAGGTGAAAGTGATTGAGGGCGAGATGCAGCTGGGCGATGTTCGTCTGTCGAAGGCTGAGAGCCATCACGGCCACTGGTGGATGCTGCCGAAGGCCGGCCACACCTGCGGCTATGTGTTCCAGCACCCTGCGGAGCCTACGACCTATCTGGCTGGCGACACCATCTGGTATAGTGGTGTGCGTCGCAACCTTGACCGCTGGCAGCCCGATGTGGTGATAGTCAATGCTGGCGGCAACAAGTTTCATGTGGGAGGGCATGTCATCATGCACATTCCCGATGTGCTGAAGACGATGGACTACGCACCGAAGGCCACCTTCGTGGCCACCCACCTGGAGGGCGTGAACCACAATCACGTCACCCGTGCCGCACTCCTTCAGGCTGCCAGGGAGCATGGAGTGGCTGGGCGCGTCCACATTCCCGAGGACGGTGAGAGCGTAAATGTCAGCAAGTAAACGAGAGACGATGAGTGTTTGTATCAAAGACCTGATTCAGAACATGAATCTTGTGATTGGCTGTAATATCGGCTGTAGTTATTGCTATGCCCGCAACAATTGTCGTCGCTACCACATTACAGACGATTTCTCTGTGCCGGAATTCTATCCTGGCAAGCTGCGGCTGATGGGCAATCCGAAGCCCCACAACTGGCTGCTGACAGGCATGAGTGACCTCGCGGGGTGGAAAGACGAATGGCGTGAACTGGTGTTCGACAAGATGCGCCAGAACGTGCAGCACCAATATCTGTTTCTCAGTAAACGGCCCGACCTGCTGCACATGTCAGTTACACCCGACAACGGATGGTTTGGAGTCACGGTGACCTCTTCGAAGGAAAAGCAGCGTATCGACCAGTTGCGGGAGAATGTAGGTTCAACTCACCTGCATGTCACCTTCGAGCCGATGTTCAACGATATTGGAGAGGTTGACTTGCACGGCATTAGCTGGATTGTGATAGGAACGGAAACGGGTAAGCGCAAGGGCAAGGCCGTGTCGGAAGTCAGTTGGGTGGAGAATTTGACAGAACAGGCACACCGGCTGAACATTCCCGTTTTCATGAAGGAAGACCTCGTTCCCATTATGGGGGAGGCAAATATGGTACAGGAGTTGCCACAGGAATTTAAGGAAGTATTAAAACAACAGGGTTATGATTATAAATGACAAACAAGTGCAGTCGGTGATGACAAAGTCATCGCTGCCTGTGGGCGGTTATTCCGTCAATCCGTACGTGGGCTGTACCCATGCCTGCAAGTACTGTTACGCCTCTTTTATGAAGCGCTTCACAGGTCATACCGAGCCGTGGGGGACTTTCCTCGACGTGAAGTACTGGCCTGCCATAACCAATCCGCACAAGTACGACGGCGAGCGCATCGTCATCGGTTCGGTGACAGACGGCTACAACGAGCAGGAGGCTGAATACAAGCGTACCCGTGCACTGCTGGAACAGCTACAGGGTGCCGACTGCGAGATTATCGTCACCACGAAGAGCGACCTCGTGTTGCGTGACCTCGACCTGCTGAAAACGTTCAAGCGCGTCACGGTATCGTGGTCTGTAAACACCCTCGACGAGCAGTTCAAGGAAGCGATGGACGATGCGCCCAGCATCGAGCGACGACTGGCTGCAATGAAGCAGGTCTATGAGTCGGGCATCCGCACCGTCTGCTTCGTGTCACCCATCTTCCCAGGCATTACCGATGTCTTTGCCATCATCGAGCGTGTTAAGGATTATTCTGACCTTGTATGGCTGGAGAACCTGAACCTTCGCGGACAGTTCAAGCCCACCATCATGCAGTACATCCGCGAAGAGCATCCCGACCTGCTACCGCTCTACGACGACATCTACAAGCGCAAGCGCCGTGACTACTGGCAGACGCTCGCCCTGCAGGTGGAAGCCTACACGAAGGAGCACCAGATGCCCTACGTCATCAACGACCTGCCCTATGGTCGCTCAGAGTATGGCCATCCCGTCGTGGTCAACTATTTCTACCACGAGGAAATCAGGCTGACGCGATAGCATGACTTCGATTTCAATTATATTGCCGCATACGTACAATACTGCCGTATGCGGTTTTATTTTGCAGCATTAACAAGCCGTTTCTCTAACTCGTATGCACGCTCCAAATCCTTGGGGAATTGCGTGTCGCGCATCTCTTCCTTATGCCGGGCATCTATCATCTTAGCGTCGTAGCGGTTGTAGTCATTGAGGTGTTATGTTGTGCACAACATAAATTTGACTGCGCAAAGTTACACATAAATCACAGACTATCCAAAAATGCCATTAGGTTTTTGTCATCTCTCCAATGCTTTTTGGATTTTTTAGCCTTCATCTCACAATTCAGCAAGGCTTTGGCCTTCATTTCCAAATTCACCTCAGCATAGATGTTCGTTGTCTCCACAGACACGTGTCCCAACCATGCCCTGATGGTATTGATATCTACGCCAGCTTGCAGCAGATGGGTAGCAGTGGTGTGGCGGATGGTGTGCGGCGACACCCGCTTGTCTCTTACTGACGGCATCCTCCTTTTCGTATCTGTCACTGAATTGTTGCATTTAGCGAAGTTTTCTCGCCATGCCAAAGCACAAACAAGTTTGACTTTGGTCATTTGGCTTAACGAAAACATTCTTATTCCGACTTCTTCATTTATGCCTTTTCCTGACGAAGCGAGTCACACTTACTTTTTCCGTCGCAAAGTTAGTGCAAGCCGTATTCTGCAAGTACCAGGTGCCTTATTCCTCGGATTTTTTCAAAAACTTTTTGCCGTCTGCAGGGCATCCAATAAAAACTTTTCAGGCCCAGGGGTGAAATAATTCGGTAATTCCTTGCATTCCCATACTTCCCTTGCCAACTCTTAAAGCAACGTTAAGAAGTTTTTTATGGTTCATAAAATAGTGCGAATCAACTATGATGAAATTTTTTGTCCCTC
>Ga0256407_10006703_pt1 | contig 17668 bp, 18 predicted proteins | sample RumenRJG_04DNA_FD_193489 | JGI IMG/M metagenome (GOLD analysis project Ga0256407, IMG submission 193489) | Bovine rumen microbial communities from Lethbridge, Alberta, Canada - RJG_04 | ecosystem: Host-associated > Mammals > Digestive system > Stomach > Rumen | place: Canada: Alberta...
GGGGCGACCTTGGCGGCGGCCAAATGGCCGGAAACATTTTGGCGCTTTTGTCGGGAGTGACTTACGGCGGAACCACGATTTTTTTGCGGCGGGCAAAGAACACGCGGCCTTCCGATTCGTTGAATTTATCGTGCCTCTTGTCGTTTTTGTTCGCGATTCCGTTCATCGTAAAGGCGGGCCTTCCGCAAAGCGCCATGTCATATCCCGCCCTCTTGTGCCTGGGCGTTTTTCAAATAGGAATGCCCGCCGTCCTTCTTTCCATCGGAATAGAAAAAGTTCCCGCGCTAAGCAGCGTAATCATCACGATGATAGAGCCGATGATGAACCCGGTTTGGGTCGCGCTTTTTGCGGGCGAAGTCCCCAGCGCGTCCAGCGTTTTTGGAGGCCTAGTGATTTTGGCCTGCATTGTGACGCACGTGGCGCTAAAACGCGCGGCCGCGGTAAGGAAGATGCGGAACGTTAATCTGGCGCAAGACTAAAAAGCCGCGCGGCAAAGCTCCTTATAGGGCTTGCACAACGCAAGCGAAAGAGCGGCTACGCGGCCCGACTGGGGCAAAACAATTTGCGCGGAACTAGAATCGGTGGCAAGACCAAAACTGGCGCCGCCACTTTGAGCGCTAGAAAGCCCAAGAAGCGGGGCGCATTTTTCAAACTGCGAGGGTGTCAGCTTTACTGCAAGCGCCGCGTGGGGAAGCCAATGCTCCGGCAAATAATTTCTGTTGTCCCCCGCTCTAAACAAAGGAAGAAAATTTTGGTGGAGAATTTCGTTCAGCCTTTTAACGCAGGCAAAGCTTTGCGAATCCTTTTTTACCGCAAAAAAAAGAACCTTGTTCAAAAAATAATCCGCTCCATCAAATTCCAAATCAAGGCCCTTGCCGCCCAAGACATCGCGCGCGGACATTGCAAAGTCGTCAAAGGCTTTTTGCAATTTGGGCAGAGCGCCGGGCTCCGCGTGAAAGGCTCCCAACGTGACGTGCGGCGGAACCGAATGTTCGATTAAAAAATTGTTTCCACAAATTTGCGCAAGGCGCTCTTGGACGGCCTTGACGCTTTGGGCAGCGGCGTCGTCAAAACAAAGCGAAACTGCGTAAGTGGAATAAGCGGGCGCGCGACTGTTTTTCATAAAACCTACAAGAGCGCGGCCACCTTGTCCAAAATCGCCTGGTCCGCCGGAAGCCATTTGACAGAGCGCAAGGCGTCCGCTCCAAGCCAGGCCGCGCTTTGCGCCTCAAGCAAGTCCAAGCCACCGGAGACAAGGGCGCATTCAAAGCATTGCATCGAAAGGTGAAAGTCCGGGTAGTCCCATTCAACGTCCGCGATTTTTTTTCCGACGCTGATTTTTGACGCAAGCTCCTCGCGGATTTCGCGGACAAGCGCTTCTTGCGCCGACTCGCCTGCCTCAATCTTTCCGCCCGGAAACTCCCACCAGCCCTTCCAGTCGCCGTAACCGCGCGCCGTGGCAAAGACCTGTCGCTGTCCTTGGGCAGCGGCGCGGAATATGACTGCGGCGACGACGCGAATGAGTTTGCGGTTTGTTTGTTGCATGTCGGCTCCTTTTTTTATTTAGGGGAAAACCTTCCCCTCGCTCCAGCCCGCATCCGCGGTCTTCCGCTACCCTTTCTCCTAGGGGCTCCGCCCCTAAAGCCCCATGTGGAGGGACTTAGATTGTTGGAGCAGCGATACGAGAATTTATTATAGCGCAAGAATAATGATTTATTGAATAGAAATTCAAATTATAAAATTTATTAGATAAGATTTTTATTAATTTCTGCTAATTTTTTCCGCCAACTCATCGATTAGTTTTTTATCATGCGGAATATGTTTGTACATTAAAGTTTTTATATCCAAAAGTATGCCCTGAATTTTGTAATAATTTTCAGGCTTACCTGATACATAATTAGCAGAGGCATAGCCAATGTTTTCAATTTCTGTTTTTTCAGCAGGCATAACAAACGCATTATAAATATTTTCTGTTCTTACATAATCTCTAACATCGCTTGGGAGTTTTCCCCGATTATCTTTGTTGCCAATATATTCCGCATAAGCAAATTGCTTTACAATGCTTCCGCTGTCTGGAAGGTGGTTTGGATTTTTTGTCGAACCATAACGATAGTATTTTGAATCCAATACAAAAATTTTTTGATTCTCATCCCCCCGATTTTGAATCATTATTGTATCAGGCCTAAGAGAATTTTTCTTATCGGAAGAACCAAAAGAAAAAACTCCATCCCTCCCTTTCAATTTCCAGAAAACTTTTGGATAAAATTTTTCCTTATCTTTTTCTCCATAAACCGAATCTACAAGTTGCTCCCAAATATTATGAAAATTATCCGTTCCAAAAGTAAATTCTTTTTTATTGCCGCTGCTATCCATGCAATTAATTACATCAAACATATTTTTAAAAAGCAACAATTCTGACTCGTTAAAAGTTGAAGCAGCTTTTGTTTTTATGACAGAGACAAAAAGCGATTTATTAAACGCAAGCGGAGATTTTTCTGGAATGTATGAACTGAACAGATAGCCTAATTTTTCAAAACAGTCGCGAACGCAATATTTATGAATTAAGGTGATAAGTTCGTTTTCATTATGATTTGTTCGACTAGTTATAAACTCCAAATAAATTGGACTTTCATTTATCAGATTAGGTCGAATTTGTTTTATAGTCCGCGCCCATGATATTTTTCCATTCACAGAACGCTTATAAATCCGTTCCTTTTGCTTGTAATAGCCATGATTCAAAAAATCATTGATTATATATAAATATGCGTGAATTGGAAATTCAACATTTTTAGCATCCAAAAACTTGCTTTGATATAATGCAGATTCTTTTTTTCCAAAAGTTGACAACACGCTTATTAAATTGAGTATGTCTCGCCGAATTTCCTTTTCGTCAGTTTTATTTGGCTTTTTATAGCCTACAGGGAAATAAATTGAAAGTTTTCCGTCAATAAATCTAAGCCCGACAAATTTATCAACTTGGCCACGCTCTTCATTGTAAGCATTAACATTGTCAAAATAGACGCAAAGGTCATAAAGGGACGATTGTTTGTCGTCCGCAACAATTTTATCTGTCATATGGCGTGTTATTCCGAACTTGCTTCAGAATCTGTATTTTTCACCGTTTGGATTTTATCCCGCAAATTGCACTCGTCAGAAAATATATCAAACCCATTTTCTAAGAATGATTTTTGCAAGTCCTCAAAATTTTTGACATCTCCAAATATTTCTTGATGACAAAACTTAAAAGCATCGTCCCAAAGATATTTTAGAACTTTATCCGCAAAAACGTTTGCTTTAATTTCGCCATTTTCAGCCTTCACAAACCAACAACCCAAACGTTTGTCTTCCATGCTGGAAAGTCCGCCTTCGTTTGATTTTTCGCCGATGACAGAATTAATTGTCTGCTGAAAATCCTCCCAGCTGATTTTCTGCTCCTTCACAGTGATTGTTGCTTTCATCTGATTGTCGTCCGTACATTCATTCTTTACAAGCTGCATGTCCCAACGGCGCTGAAATGCGTTGTCGAGTGTAAAAACATTCTGGTCACTTGTGTTCATTGTAGCCAAGAGGGAAAGGTTTGGAGGAAGACGAATTCCTGTCAACCCGGAAAAATGCATGTTTCCTATTTCAATTGATTTTTGAGATTCATCTTCTGACTTTTTTGCAATCCCGTCATCTTCATTTTGTAATTTTTGCTCTCTTTCTGCATAAAGATTTTCACGAATATACCAATTTATAAAGTCATTCTCTATTGAATATCGGCTCCAGCCATTTCCGTATGTATATCCACCAACAGTTTCATTTGCACTATCAGAAATTCGGTCCAATAATTGAAATATATCCCCGAAAATAGCAGCGGCGTTTCCTCGATTTATTTCCTCTATAATTAAACAATACTTTTTTGAAGGATTTAAATAAGCCCTGCGTAAAATTTTTGCAAACGGTCCTGGTTTAAATTTATAAGTAATGTTATCGCCAGTATTGCTAGGCAAAATCTGTCCAACAAAATCTGCGTTTGTGTATTCAGGATGAAAAACCACACGCATTTTTTGATCTTCTAGAAGGTCTTTTGTTTCCTTTTCTATTTCATTAGACTTACCACTACCAGGAACACCGTAGTAAATTATTTGTTTGTAACTTAAATTATTTATGGATGATTCTTGACATTCAGCACTAATCGCATAATATTTGTCTAATGGTTCATTGGAAAATAAACATGTTTTTAATATACTCTTACCAGAATACAGCGTTTGCGTGTGTCCAGCAGCACCTAATTCATATGCGAATTTCTGAAGACAATTATTGAATGTTATTGAACAAAAAGGCCTATCTGCAATTTCACCGTAAAAAGCATTTTGATTATAATTAGAATCCTTATCTGTATATTTCACATTTAAGGATGAACCATTTGCAAACCATTCATCCTTATATTCCTTCAAATGATATGTGTTCAAAAACTCTTCAATAATCTCTTGATTTGTTTTTTTCGTTGTAAAATTTTCTCTCCTCAAAAAAAATACAGCACATGAGAGAAGGTCAATCTTATTCTTTATTTCATCATTAAAAAAATTGTGATGCCATCTTCTTGCAAAAACTATATAATTTGACTGTTGTGTAGAAAAATCATTTTTGTATTCTTTATCAAAAACAAAACTAAGTCTTTCTCTTAATTTTGCCCCATCTATTTGATAACTTTTATTAGCAATAATATTTCCATCAATACACGATAAAATACAAAACAAGCCACCAACCTTTGCATCAACAGAATTCAAATTCTTCCAAGCGTTGAAAATAGTTACAGAATCAAAGCTAAACATTAATTATTCACTCCTGTTTTGATTTAAGGATTTTCTTAGTAATTTCATATAAAACTGGCACTGAAACAGAATTTCCTAATTGTTTATAGCCCTGCACGTTTGAAACCGGAATCTTAAAATCGTCTGGGAAACCTTGCAGTCTAACAGATTCAAGCATTGAGAGCTTTCTTCCTATATCCCATAATTTTGGAGTTCTATTTGCAATAATTGTTGATGCATACGAATCCAGACAGGAATAGAAAGCTTCCTGTATCTGGGTCTTTGCACGATCGCCTACATGAAATCTGAGACTTCCATCAGGCTTTTGGAATGAATACACACCGTATTTCCCTTTCTTTGTATTTGGTTCGTACTTTGAATTATCATGTTTTACACGTATCTCACTTGCATGTTCAAAATGATATTTGATTCTATCCATCTCAAATTGTGTTAAAGCTAAGGCTGGATCATGATTGTTTAGGTCAATTATTGAACGAAGAGTTGTTATCTTTTTTTCTCCTGCAGGAAACTCGAATGTTGTTTTTTTCTTGAATCCGACACAATACCAACGTTCTCTCTTTTGTGGTAAGCCAAAGTCCAAAGATGACAAAACCGCTTCATGGATGTCATAATGAAGTTCGTCCTTTAGTATGCTCCTTATAGTTGATATTGTTTTTCCGTTTTCATGAGAAACCAATCCTTTAACATTCTCAAGAAAAAAAACTGATGGCTGATGTTTTTTTAATATTTCACAGACATCAAAAAATAGGGTTCCTTTCGTTTTATCTTTAAATCCAAGTTTTTGTCCAGAATAACTAAAAGGTTGGCATGGAAAGCCCGCACAGAGGACGTCAAATTTCTCAGGAATTAAACCCTTCGTTTCAATCTTTGTAATATCACCAAAAGGAACTTCGCCATAATTTTCATAATAAGTTTGTTTGGCAGCATCATCCCATTCTGAAGAAAAAACACATTTGCCACCATTCTCTTGCATTGCAAGACGAAATCCTCCAATCCCTGCAAAAAGATCAATAAAAGTAAATGAAGTGGTTTTCTTGTTTTTGAAATTAATTTTCTTTTTCTTAAAAAAGGACTCGGCCTCAAAAAGACACTCGTCTGTGAATTCGTACTTTTCAATAAGATCTTTACGCTTCTTTAATTTATCATCACCGTTTGACATCATTAAATAATGCGTCAGAAGGGCATAGTTTTCTGCATTGCCATTCTTAGGGATAAAAGATTTTAATTCTTCATAATTTTTCCTGTTCATTTCGCACTAAATCCCCAAGATTCGTAGCTAAGCCAAGAATCTTATAATCTAATAGATAATATCTCTACATTATAATTATATATACTATAAGATAATAATCAAGAGTTTGATTATCTTTTATAATCTGTCGGATTAGGTTCAATATGACAAAACTTCAGGAATGTTTGGCAAGCAATTTAAAACTTTTCCGTAAAATGCGTCATCTAACGCAAGAACAACTTGCAGAAAAAGCTGGAACATCAACAACCTATATTGGAACTATTGAAATTGGACAAAAATTTCCGTCAAAATCTATGATTGAAAAGATTTCAGACGCATTGGGCATAGAGTCGATTCAACTTTTTCAAACCAACCAAGCAATCCCAATAAAACAAAACACTTTTGATAAAACTTCCCTATCAAAAGCGCTAATGAAAAATATAAAAGATGCGGTTGAAAGCACGCTCAAAAATTGTTAATACCTACAAAAAGTCATTATTTTTTTCGGGGTCTTAGGGGCGGAGCCCCTAGGAGAGAGGGTGGCGAAAAACGCCGCAGGCGGTTGGAGCCAGGGAGAGACTTCTCCCTCACAAAAAAAATGCAAAATTTTTTCCAAAATAAGCCAAAATTTCGCAAAAAACCCCTATCTTATATGTAAGAAAACGGAGGTTAAAATGCAAAGAATCAAAAGCGTGCAATCGCCAATAATCCTGGCGTTTGCCAAAAACCCACCTATATTCCTTGTGAAAATGCAAGAAATGTGGTATAATAAAGCATCAGGAGGAAGTATATGCGCGCAATAACAAAAGAATATTTAAGAGAACAAAGAAAGCCAACAAATCCTCTCTCATATATACTGAACACGCCTCGTCCTGACTTTACGCAAATGCATAATGAAAATTTGAAATTTGAGAGAGCGATGCAAAAAGCTCAGGCGCAAGACAGGAAAAGAATTTTACAGGCGATCGGAAAATGATAGTTGAGTTTTCTGTCCTTGATACAAAATCATACACTGTTGAACATCTGTTGGATTCTGCAGAAAACAGGGAACTTATTAAACGATTCGAAGTTGCTAAAAATGCGGAAGGGCTTGAAAATTATTTAAAATATGTTTCTTTTGATGATGAAGCTAATAATTTTTGCCGCACATATTTGGTAAAAGACAAGACGACAAACGAATTGGCATGCTATTTTTCGCTTAGGACTGGATTGATTACAATGCAAGTTCAGGGCGACAAATTCGATTCAATACCCGCTTTGGAGCTTTCCAATTTTGCGGTTAATCACAATTATAGAAAAAAGCATCCTGATGTAAGCAAGTTGGGAACGTATGCGTTTGAGTATTTTATTCTTCCAATCGCAAAATGCATGGCAAAGTACATTGGAATACACGCGCTTTACATCTACGCTTTGCCAAAAGATAAACTTCTTGACCATTACGAAAAAATGGGATTTTCTCGTTTGCCGCCAGAACAAGAAAAATTTGTGCAGTTCCATGTAAAACCCAAATACGACGAGGGCTGCATATTTATGTATCAGATTTTGTAGAAATACTCCCTACAAAATTCCTAGCCCACCATCTCCCGCATCCTACGCGCGTTCTTTGCGCCGCTGCCGTCGGGGTGGTTGTTGAAAAACACTTGGACTTGGCGGCCTTCGCGGGCGGCTTGTTGGACGATGGGGACAAAGTCGGAAAGCTCGTCGTCACTGTAGTCGTAGCGATAGCGGGCGGAGCCGTTTTTGTCTTGAGGGTCGTTTTCTTTTGCGTACCAGGCGGAGGCGTTGCGGCCGTGCAGCCTGATGTAGGCGATTTTTCCGGCAAAGGGAAGGCCGCCTTCTTGGGCTTGCAAAAAGTTTTTGTTCGGAAGGTTCTTCAGTTCCGGCAGATCGCAAAAGGCAAGGCTTGCGCCGCGCTCAAAAAGCCCCTCAAAAACGGACGGGCGTATCCATTCGGCGTGGCGGAATTCCACCACCACAGGAAGGCCCCTAAACTGCGCGAGCAGCGCGGAAAGGTAAAGGCGGTTTTGGTCTGTGTAATGAAAGCTTTGCGGAAACTGAAAAAGCGCGGAGGCAAGGCTTTCGTTTTGGACGAGCGGCTTTAGGGAGGCCAAAAATTCTTGGGCGGCGCTTTTCCAGTCGCGGCCAATTTCGTGTGTCAAAAGGCGGTTGGCCTTTACGCTGAACTTTAGCGCGCCCCCGCTCCGTTCCCAAAAACTTAGCAAGCGTTCCGCCGTGGGCATGTTGTAAAAACTGCTGTTAAGCTCCAGCGCGTTGAATTGCGTGGCGTAGTAAGGCAAAAAGTCCGCGCGCTTTAGGCCGGCCGGATAAAATACGCCGCGCCATTCCGGGTAGTCGTAGCCGCTTGTTCCGATTAAGATTTCTGGCATAGCGCGCCGCTATTCCTTCAACAGTTCCATCAAACCAATGTTGATGAACAAATTGTCTTTGCCGGCTTTTACGCATTTTAGAAGGCCTATGCCTTCCAGTTGGCGCAAATAGCGTGAAGCGGCTTTGCGTTCCACTCCAAGAAGTTTTACAATGAAATCAATCCTGCAGTATGGATTTTCAAAGAGAATTTCGACAAGCTCTTTGGAATAAATCTTTGGAGCCTGGCTTTTTACTTTTTCGACGGCGGCGTCCAACAGATTTTTTATGGCTATGACTTTCTTGATTGTTTCTGTCGCGGTTTCTTCTATTCCTTTGAGCATAAAAACAATCCAGTCTTCCCAATTTTCTTCCGCTCGAACTTTTTGCAAAAGCTTGTAATACTGTTCCTTGTTTTTGATAATGTAAGAGCTCAAGTACAAAATTGGAACGTCAAGGCGGCGCTTTAAAATCAAATAGAGGATATTTATAATTCTTCCGATGCGGCCGTTCCCGTCATAAAAAGGATGGATGCTTTCAAACTGATAATGCAAAACAGCGAGCTTTGCAAGGCTGTCATCCTGATCGTTAAGATACTCCGTAAAATTTTTTAAGTAGCCGTCAATTTCTTCTTTTGTCTGAGGCGGAGTGTAAACGACTTCGTTCGTTCTGTCGTTCACAAGTTTTGTTCCGGGGAGCGTTCTGATTCCGGCTTCGTTTTGAACAAGAACTTTTTGAATGTTCACAATGTCATTTATGGAAATAAAGTCATGTTCCTTTAACTGGTTAAAGCCCTTGTACAAGGCTTCCCTGTAAAACATAACTTCTTTTGTCGCGGCGTCGATTTTTTTTGCGGTCTCGCTCACGGCTTTATAAAGCTCGTCTTTTGTCGTGATGATGTTTTCGATTTCGGAACTGTCTTTTGATTCCTGGAGAACAACCGCGTTTATAAGGATGGACTGATTGGGAATTAAATTTGCAATTCCCTTAAGCTCGGCCAAGGCTCTTGAAGCCTTGGTTTCCGCTTTGAGAATGTTGATTGTTTCCGTTTTGCTCGAATCTATCGGCAGCTTCTGCAATTCGCTCATGTCCCAATTATACACATTTTTGGTACATATTGCAAGAACGTGTACCAAATTTGCCGATTTTTGGGACATATCACGCGAACATGTACCAAAACGGCTCGCTACAACCTAATTCTGCTGATTTGCGCGACGGCGGGAAAGTCGCGCAGCTCGATTTTGCTTCCGTCGGCGCGGAGGACGCTTCCGTTTAAAAAGCCAAAGACGGTGTCGTAGCTGGCGTTGACCAAAATAAAGTTGGCCTTGCGCGAATATGAGTTTTGCGGAACGAACGAAAGGTCAACCATGCTTTCGTAGTCTTGCGCGTTCCAGTCTTTTGCGATTCCAAAGGGATGGGTTATGCAGACAGGCGGGAGCGGAGTGAAGGCGCCGTCAACAAATAGCGCGTTGTCGTTGTATTTGCTTGTGTTGGGAGCGTCAAGGCTTGTGGTGGAAAGCCTGAGCGAAACGTTCTTTCCGTCAATTATGCCGCTTGCGGTGATCGACTCGCCGCGCGTGATGAATTTGTAGTAGGCGCGGTTTACAAAAAGCAGGCTGTTGCCCTTTGCGTTGTCGGCGGCGACTTTTTCAACGCCCTTAACTTCAAACTTTGTCGTTATCGGAACGGAAGCGTACCAGCTGGCCGAGCAGCGGCGTGTCGTCGGAGCGGGCTTTACCGAAACTATTTCCTTTGAGGCCGCGTCGTTAAAGTTTCCTTGCGAAAAAATTTTTATCTCCGGCCTGTGGCTAAAGCCTTTTACGTTTACGGCAAGAAGCAAGCGGCCGCTTTGATGGTTCCACGAAAAGCGGATGCGGCGGCCCGGCGTTCTGGTGGAGCAACGGCCCGCGCCCAATTTTGTCGGAATCATCTTGCGGCGGACGCCCAAAAATTTTCGGTAAACGTATTTGGTTCCCCGCTTGGTGTTCCACAGCGCGAACTCGGCCATGTTCAAAATTTTGTTGTCAAAAAACTGGACCACGCCAACGTAGTCGCCCAGGCTAAAGACGTAAACCGCGCGCGCTCGAATTCTTAGCCGCGACAAAATCGGCGGATACGGAATTCCCGCGTAAGGCGTGGTGACGCCCTTTATGTCAAGCTTTTTGGGGAGCGTGTCGAATGTTCCAAAAACCGGCTTTCCGTTTTGAATCAATTTTTCTGGGGCCGGCGTAATTTCGCGCGTGTACATTTTTCATTTCTCCAAAAATTTTAAAAGGCGTTTTTGAAAGTCGCGGTAATACGGGGCTTCCACAAAAACGACGTGCGAGCCGCCCTTTATCATCTCTAGCTTTGAGCCTTTTGGCAGGCTCTTGAGCGACTTTTTCACAAGCTTGTAATTTAAGTAAGGGTCTTTGTCGCCGCAAATCACAAGGGTTAGATTTTTAATTTTTGTCAAATCGATAAGTTCTTTTGATTGGGGAACGCAAATGTCGCGCCTGCCGCCGTTTGGACTGGACTCGCCGTCGTAATGCCAACAGCTGGAGCACCAAATTTCAATCAACTCCCGTTCGGCGATCGAATAGTCAAAGCCGCCGTCTTTGTTCCGTTGAAAGTCGTCCGCCGCGTGTTCCCAAGTGTTGTGGTGGAATGGCTCGGCCGTTTTGGTGTCTCCGATTCCGCTCAAGATTGGAGCGTACAACACAAGCTTGTTTACGCGCTCGCTGTGGGCGGCGGCAAAGCGGCTTGCTGTAACCGTTCCCCAAGACCAACCAAGGACATCGATTTTGTCCTGGCCGCAAAGCTCCACGATTTTTTGGACGGCGGCGTTTATGTCTTCCGCGGCGTAGTCGGAATCCGGCATAAAGCCGTCGGAAATTTCCTGCGAGCGGCCAAAGCCCGCGATGTCCAAGCGCCAAACCGCCCAGCCTGAGCGCGCCAACTTTTTTACAAGGCTGTAGTCCTTGTAGTCGATGTCAAATTCATGCGAGGAGTATGTCACGCCGTGGACAAGCAAAATGTTCTTTTGGCCTTTGTCGCTTTTGGCGGAACTTTTTTTGGCAAGCTGGACGCAATCCAAATGCAGCGCGATTCCGTTCCGCTCCAAAGGAAATTCTTTATAGTCGTAAAGCGCGTTGGAAGCGTTCCGTCCGCAAGAGAAAAAAATTTGCGCGGCAAAAAAAAGGGCCAGCGCGGCATTTTTTATGCTTTTTATTTCGCGTTTCATTTGTTATCATTCTATAGCATTTTGCGGGCTTTTGCTATAGCATCCTTGTCTGCTTCTTGTATTCGTCAAAGCCGGGCTTTCGCGACTGCCTTTTGTCGGCAAGAGGAACGCTGACGAATAAAAAGAGAGCGGTGTTGGCAGCGGCTCCGGCAAGCAAGGGCAGGCGCATGTCCAGCGCGAAAAAGCTTGCAAGGCCCACACTCCACCACATCAAGATTTCGCAGGCGTAGTTTGGGTGGCGCGAGCGTTTCCACAAGCCGTCGCGGCAAAAGCCTCCCGTTCCGCGCTTTCTAAAACGATGCATTTGAATGTCCGCGATTCCCTGAAAAATCGGAGCCACAAAGGCCAGCGACAAAAAGACCGCGCAAATCGATTTAAAAGCCGCTCCCTCCAAAATCACCGTTGCCGCCGGCAAAACGCAAAGGTAAACCACAAGCGTCGGAAAAAGATGGATTCCCAAAAAATTTATCAGCGGATAAAAAACGCCGGTCCGCTCCTTTAGCATGACGTAGCGCCAATCCTGGTATTCAAAGCTTTTAAAGTTGTAGCACCAGTTTGCCGTAAGGCGGATTCCCCAAAACAAAACTGCCGCGAACAAAACCCACGCGAATGGAGAGCCCCCGCGCCGCGCCAATGCCGCAAGCAAAATGACCGGCGGCTGGACGCTCCAATAAGGGTCGTAGACCGAAGCGTTCCCAAAAATCACGCTGAACAAAAAGACGATGACGGTTGCAAAAACGTCCGCCGCCAAAAGAGAAAGCTGCCACGACAAATCATACCGCGCGCGAACAAAATCATAGCAAAAAATTCCGCCCGCGATGGCCAAAGCGTACACCACCGCAATCACGGCAAAAGACAATGTTCGGTTTTTAATCATATTTTCATTCTACCGCGCTTTGTGCGCTTTTGCTATATGTAAACATTGTTTCCATACATTCTCAACATATACAAGCGTTGCCAAATCATATATTATACAATCACAAAGCGCTTTGAAAAAAATGAGGACATTATGAATTACAGAAATGCGCAGGACATTTTTCCCGAGAATCTTTTGAAGCAGATTCAGCGGTATGTCAGCGGCGAGACCATTTACATTCCGGCCAAAAATGAAAAAAAGGCATGGGGTGAATCATCGGGCTACAGGGCATATCTTGCAAAAAGGAATCAGAGCATGAAAAAAGATTTCGCGGACGGACTCACAATCGAAGAGCTTTCAGAAAAATATTGTCTTTCGTTTGATTCTGTAAAGCATATAGTCTACACAAAACAGGAGTACGTTATGCTGAACTACAACAAGACGCTTTCTTCGGCTTTAAGCTATGCAAAAGAAAATAAAATTGACGAATGGATCCATGCCTATCTTCACGATGCTGAAAAAAGCAATATTCCCTTTTCGGACGGTCTCAAGCTTTTTGAACGCTATTACATCGGCCCAATAAAAATGCCTACCGATTTGTTCGAGCGCAACACTGGTCCCGAAGAGGGCATGAAATATAAAATCGACAAGGACTGGTGGCCAATTCACGTAGCGGCGTTGGAGGATTCAATTAAAAAAGATCCCGACATGCCGCCGCTAATCGCTCACTATGTCGAGCACGGTTTTGAAATGAACGATGGAAACACCCGCCTGCAAGCCTACAAAAATCTCGGCATCCAGGAAGTGAACATCATCATTTGGATTACCGAGCAAGAAGAATACGAGGAGTTTATGTCCCGTTACGGAAATTATGCCGGGGGAGCGCCGGTGATTAGGAGATAGGAGCGTCAGCTTCCGAAAAATTCCTACTCTAATATCGTAATTTCGACGCGGCGGTTTTGGGCCATGCCTTCCTTGGTGGAATTGTCGGCGACGGGGTATTTGCTTCCGCTTCCGCGGCAAATGAATTTGTCGGCGTCGATTCCGCGCTTGGCTAGCTGGGCGGCGACTTCTTTGGCGCGCTCGACAGATAGCGCCATCTCGCCGCTGGGGTTTCCGACGCTGGCGGTGTGGCCGTTTACAAGCAGTTTGTTTTGGCCGGTCTCTTTTAGTATCGAGGCGATTTTGTCTAAGAGCGCGGCCTCGCCGGGCAAGAGCTGGGCGCTGTCAGGCTTAAAGTGAAGGTTTTCCAAAGTGAGCATTATGCCGCCAGCGGTCTCTTGGATTTTTACCGAAGACTCTCCGGCGCCGCCCGACGTTCCCACGACGCGGACTTTCTCAAGCCACTTGCTTTCGTTGATGGGCGGGCGCGGCTCAGAATCGGTTGCGGGCTTGCTTCCCGTTCCTCCGCTGGCGTTTGTGTTAGCGGCCCCAGGATTTGCCGAGGCGACGCGGTTAATCGCCGGCAAGAGTTTTGTCCTGTCGATTGCGGGCGGATACTCGGTGAACAAGCTAATCGTTCCCTTAAACGCAACTTTGCTTCCGTCGGAAAATTCGTAGAGCTCGTCAACGCTGTCTCGAATCACGAGCGCGGCGCAGTCGGCCTTGCGGATGTACATCGTGGCGTTGTTGGAACCGTTGGCGCGCAACAAGTCTGGGTCGCCGTTGGGGTCCACTTCCGAATAGCCGTAGCGTGTGGCCCAGCGCGCGCTTAAAACGTAAACTTCCTGTCCGCCAAAAACTTCGTCGCGCAAGTAAGTGTACTCAACGTAAATTGGAACGCGGGTCGGCCTTCCTTTGCTAAGAGGATCCATCGCGCGGACGGCGCGGGCTTGCCATGACTGGCCTTGCTGGATTTTTTTTTGCGGAAAGGTCGGAAAGCTTCTAAAGCTGGGATAGCCGTTGTCCTCTATCATCGTAAGCGTTCCGTCTTTGCTGATTTTAAAGACAGAGCGAATGCTGTCGTGAATTCCGTTCACTACGATTTTTTGATTGTGAACTGTGTCCTGGTGGACAAAAAAATCGCCGTCGTAAACGCCGTTCTCGCAGACAATAAAGGAGCGCGCCTCGCGGCTCATAAGGCCAACGTATTTTCCGTTGTCGTAGCGGCGCAAGTCCGTCCGTTCCACCAAAGAATAATTTTGGCTTCCTGAGTAAACAAACTGCGTGTCTGCCGCGAACAAGGCCGCGCCAAAAACAAAAAGCGCGCAAAAGCAAATCGCCGCGCGCGGCGCCCTATTTCTTTTAAACATTTTCATTCCTGGAATACCAAGCGGCCTTGTCGTCGTACATAACGCTGTCCGCCTTGTGAAAGACGGCGTTGTAACGCTTGTCCGCGCCTTTTTGGTAAACCGCCGCGCCCTTGGAAACGGCCAGAGCCGCCTGCTTTTCTCCGTCGCGCAAAACGCCGCCCCTGTCAGCAAGCGCGCGGTCTATCAAGGCAAAAGCTTTTTCAAAAAAATCATTTTCGGAATTTTGGGCAATCGCCACAAACTCGTCGCCGCCGATTCTGTAAAGATTTCCTTCCGCGACACATTCCTTTAAAATGCCGGCTATCGTCCTAATCAAAAGGTCTCCAAACTCGTGCCCCAAATTGTCATTGGTTTTTTTTAGTCCGTTTATGTCAAAGACGGCCACCGAAAAATTTGCGGTTCCGGCGACAATTTGCGCGTCAAGGCGATTCACCATTTCAAAATATGCGTTCCTGTTTTTAAATCCGGTTAGCGTGTCCGTGTACGCCAACGAACGGGCGTCGTCGATGTATTGCTTAAGTTCCTTGCGCATGAATTTTAATTTTTCTTTCAAAAGCTCAAAATCATCATTGTATTTTTTTTCGGAAACAATCTCGCCGTAGTGGCCGTTTCCCGGCGCGAGCCTTAGTTCAGCCGCAAGCGATTCAACGTCGCCGGCAAGACGCCCCAATTCAGAATTGATAAAAACAAAGCGCCTGCGAATGCTTTCAGTAATCAAAAAGACAATAGCCCCGCCAACGACAAGCGAAAAGAAACACACTATAAGAACCGTGTAAATGTGCCGGCGCAAACGGCCGTCATACCAGCTTGCGTCAATGTCAACCGCAATGATTCCGGCAACCTTTCCGGCGGAATTCAACACAGGACTGTAGGCGCTGTAAAAACGGCCCCAAGCGTCTTCATAAGGCTTTTCATCGACAGACGGAATTCCAAGACTTGCCTGATAAAGCGCGTCAGTGTAAACAATCGGCTCGCCAAACTCGCCTGGGTCTTCAACGGTGGGGTCAATCGTAAAGGTGAATTTTTTTCCGCCCATGTCGCGGATTCCGTAGATGTATCGCAGCTCCACCTGCTCTTGAAAGGAACGAAGAATGCCCAAGGCTTTTTGGTACGGCTCAGTGTCTTTGTCTTCTTTTTGAAGCTTTTCCAAAACGTCGCCGTCTATAAGAGCCGCCGCGCTTTTTGAAACGTCAAGCATGCGAGCGCTCATTTGCTTTTTCAAATCGTTCTTTGATTGTTGAACCAAAATAAAGCCCAGCGCTCCGTTCACCACAAGAAGAAAAATGGAGAGAAGAATTACAATCTTTCTAGAGAATCTGTTGTTTTTTAACATAATTCAAGCCTGACTTATATCCTTATCATTATATTATGGAAAGGAACATAAAGCAAGGAAAATTTTTGCATGCGCAGGCCTTGGCGCTTGCGGCAATTTTGCGCTAGAAAAAGCAAGCGCAATTTGTTACTATAAAAAAATGTACTACATTATCGCAAACTTGTTGAGCGGAAAGGGCGCCGGTAAAAAGTGCCTTGAGACCGCGGAAAAATTCCTGACGCAAAACAACCTTCCCTTTAAGACAGAAATAATAGACGGCCACGGCTCCGGCCGCGCGCTGGCCCAAAAGGCTTGCCAAGAAGCAAAGGCAGCCTTGCTGGAAAAAGGCTCGGACGGCCCCGAAAGCCACACTGTAATCGCGCTCGGCGGCGACGGCACCTTCCACGAAGTCTTAAACGGAATGGACTTTAGCGTCGCCCGCTTGGGACTGGTTCCGGCCGGCCGCGGAAACGACTACGCGGTCGGCGCCAAAATATCGTTCGACCCAAAAATCGCCATGCAAACGATAGTCCACGGAAAGCCCATAAGCCGCGACTACATACAAGTCGGAGACCGCCGCTGCCTTAACGTTTGCGGAACCGGCCTTGACGTTGAAGTGCTCAAGTTGACCGAAGAAAACAAAAACACATATATCTTTTCGCTTTCAAAATTGCTTTTGAACTACAAGCCCTACACCGTCCAGATTGAGCGCGACGGCTTTACGCAAGAATACAAGTGCGTGATGGCGGCTTTTTGCAACGGAACGCAATTCGGCGGCGGAATCAAGCTTTGCCCGCCGGCCAAAAACGACGACGGCAAAATGGACTTGATGATCGTAAAGCCGCCAAAAGGCCCGGTCCTTATGGCCATGCCAGCCTTTGTGGCCGGCCAGCACATCGGAAAGCCCTGGGCCGAGCACGTCGTCTGCGACAAGGCCAAAATCACGGTCCTCAACGCGGCCGCCATAGAGATTGACGGCGAAATTTACAACGACAACGTTCTTGACGCCCGCATCGTCCCCGGCGGCTTCAAGACATTCGAGCCGCTTTAAGGCCTTGCCAACAATCTTGGTCACGCGCGGCGCTCATTGCGGATCGCCTCTGGCGTCGCTCCAAACGTTTTCTTGAACTCGCGGATAAAGACCTTGTAGTTTGCGATGCCGCATTCCTCCAAGAGCGCGGAAATTTTTTGGTTGGTGTTTTGAAGCGCCTGGTAAAAGGCCGAGATTCGCAGCGACATAAGATACTCGTTAAAGGTCATGTCGGTGTACTTTTTAAACAGCCTGCAAAGGTGCTCGGGCGAAACGTTTATAATTTGGGCGGCGTCGCCAAGGCTGATTTTTTGACGGAACTCTTTTTCCACATAAGCCATGACCGGCGATATTCGGTTGATTCCGTAATAACCGACGGGGGCCCTCTTCCGTTCCGCCTGAAAATCGCTAAGAATGACGTAAAAGAACTCGTACAAAAGCGAAACGAATTTTATCCGCTGCTCCGGCTCCTTTGAGTCGACGCATTCAAGCATTCGCTCAAGGTAGGGAAAAAGCTTTTTGCCGTCGTCGGAGGAAAGCGCTTCTTTAAACGCGACGCTTTCCATATCCTCGTAGATTCCTTCAA
>Ga0256407_10006714_pt1 | contig 17648 bp, 25 predicted proteins | sample RumenRJG_04DNA_FD_193489 | JGI IMG/M metagenome (GOLD analysis project Ga0256407, IMG submission 193489) | Bovine rumen microbial communities from Lethbridge, Alberta, Canada - RJG_04 | ecosystem: Host-associated > Mammals > Digestive system > Stomach > Rumen | place: Canada: Alberta...
TCCTGTCTATACGCCTAAGAAGTACAGTGGCTGGTTCGTCGGTAAGTACGCTTGTGTTGGACCAGAAGACTGCTTTATGTGTGACTGCTCTAACACTGACGTATTTGGTGGAACTTGGAAGGCAGCTTACACTTCTAAGGTCACAACAGATGCTGGAGCTCGGCAGCTTGTTGGAGTTGACATCAGTGATGATCTGTAATAAATAAGCAGCATAACAACTGCTAAATGAAAGCTCTAGGGTAACCCTAGAGCTTTTCAATTTAATATTTTTGAAAGTAAATATGTTCATATGCAATTAATCACGTTAGACTAGCTCAAGAAGCTTGCGGGCTCATCATCAGTTGATGAGTCTTTGTTTGACACATCAGGCAGCATTGAAATTGGACCTGGATTCAAGTTTTAGGACATATGCAGCATATATGACAAGAAGTTGAAAGAGTTCAAGACTACTGGACATATCTACTTGAGACAGCGATTGTACAACTACATGAATGCTGATGTTCTCAGCAAGCATTGTCCACCAATTGAGCTAGTTGGAAAGGGCAGTTCAAGGACAGCTTATGCGTGCATCGGCGGCAAGTGCTTGAAAGTCGCGCACAATGACGCGGGTGTAGCATAGAACAAGCAAGAGTACAAGACAACGTCAAGAAGGCTTTTCAAGCGGTCATATGAGTGCTTTGCGCAGTCATATGGATCAAATGGAAAAGACTTTGGACTGCTTCTTACAGAGTGCTGTGCTAAAGCAGACAAAGAGCAGCTTGCGGCAGCATTTGATGTGTCAAGCTTTGAAGTCATACGTGCAATAATGCTAGAAGTTGGTGCATCACATTCATCTGACATCAAGACCGCTACATCTGGCTTGTCAAAGAAAGCTGCTGAATATGCTCAGCACAGCAAAGGCTTCAAGGCAATGCAAAACTGGTCAAAAATAGCAGATGAAGCTGCTCGTTTTCTGCTAGAAATGTCAAAGGCTAGCAAATCTTAGATGACAGCTGGCTTAGAAGTCTATTTTCATGATATTTGACTTCTGGCATAGAAATGGATTAGATGAACTGATGCCTGGTGATGTTTCTTTGTATGACAACTGGGGTTTTGCTATACGAGACGGAGACATAGCGCCAGTGATGCTTGATGCTGGATTTTCTAAGTCAGTAGCAAACACTCATTATTGATTTGCTGCACATGTCTTAGTTGCCAGAAGCTTGCTAAGCGTGTAAAATACAAACATGAGCGAAGAAGTTTTCAATAAGGCAATTGACCTCACAGACATTCCACAAGATCAATGGAGAAAAGACTACATAGGACCGGGGTATAGGAATGTCTTCTATACTACAAACCATGACAAAGAAGGGCAGATAGTCCTCTTTGGATATGACTTAGTGGGGAATCCAAAGACATTCATCTGTCCATGGCAGAGCCGTTTGAAGTATAGAGTGAAATATGACACAGGAGTGAAAGACATCTTCGGCAATTTCGTGGAGACTCGATACTACAAGTCAAGCTATGACCGCAAGAAGAGGCTTGAAGACATCGGGCAAAGTCTGTGGATTGTAGAGTGCTTGAGGCCAGAGCAAGAGTTCTTGCAAGAGATGTTCTACAAAGACTGCTTGGACAACAACTTCAACACACAGCCAATGCGAGTGCAGTTCATTGATATCGAGACTGAGGTGTCGGATGTCTTTGTCAAGCCTAAAGACGCGACAAACCGCATCAATATGATAACGATATATGACAACTTCACTGAGAAGTACTATACTTGGTCGTTGCAGAAGACTAAGATTGACTTCAAAGAAGAGCCTTTGAAAGACTATCCAAAAGACAAATTTGTGCTGTTTGATGACTTCAATGATGACGAGGAGGCGCTTCTTGAAGGCTTCTTGAGCTGGATTGAAGAGAACTATGCAGATGTATCTGTGTCTTGGAATGGAAAAGCTTATGACTGGCCATATATTGTCAGGCGAATTGAGAATGTGCTCGGCAAGAACGCAGCTAAGCGCTTGAGTCCAGTCGGCAAGTACTTCATAAAAGAAGTCAATCACGCGAATGAGAGAGCAGATGTTGGAGCTGAGATAGAAGTTGACATAAGTGGATTGTTCATTGCAGACGACTTAGTGCTTTACAGAGACAAGTTCTTGATTGCACCTGCACTTGACGGTGGATATAATCTATCAAATGTAGGCGAGCATGAAGGGCTTGGCAGGAAGATACAATATGAAGGTACTTTAAAAGACTTATATGTTAATGATTTTGATAAATTTTATGAGTACAATGTTCGAGATGTTGATCTATTAGTCAAGATCGAGAACAAGTGCAAGCTTGTCAATCTTGCACGTAAAGTCGCAGGAAGAGGCCTCTGCCAGTATGGCACGATCTACTCATCGATTGCTTATTTGACGGGGTCATTAATCGCGTTCGCGCGAGACAACATGGGAGTCGTATTCCAGTCATACCTCAACAAGCCTAACGAGAAAGAGCAGTATGAAGGCGCATTTGTGTTTCCACCCGTGCAAGGCGTGTATAAAGGTGGAATAGGATGTGTGGACTTCAACAGCCTTTACCCGAGTTCCATTCGTGTTTCTAATATGTCAGTCGAGACATATGTCGGCAAAGTCTCAAGAATGAATTATCCAGGTCCATTGAACAGTGAAGAGTACATTGACTTGAGTGATGAAAGTCTGACAGACTTGTGGCTTTATCCAGCAAACGGCAGTAAGCGCAAGCAAGTGAAAAGAGAAGACTTGCTGAAGCTAATTGAGACAAAGTGCATATACACTCGCAATAACACTTTGTTTTTGAAGCACAGTGTAAAGCAGGGAGTGATATCAGCTTGGTGCAAGCATTTCTACTCACTGAGGAAGAGCACAAAGAAGAAGATGCAAGCACTTGATCTTGAGATATACAAGGGAAACATCTCGAAGGACAAGATAGCACAAGCAAGACTTGAAGTAGAGAATCTTGACGCTGACCAGCACTCATTGAAGATCATGTTGAACAGCGTATATGGAATGTTTGGCACGAACCACTCACCAATTTACAGTTCACACATAGCGCAGAGCATCACGCGTACTGGTAAGTTTTGCAACATCAGCGCAAGCAAGTTCATAAAGAGAAGATTCAAAGAGCTGTTTGGAATTGACGAGAACTATGTCGTCACCGTATCAGGAGATACTGATAGTTGTGACAACATGACACAAATTTACATAAGACATAATTAATTTAAATTATAAAAATATTTTATGAGGAGATACATATGGGTGTGTCTCCTCATAAAATTTCAGTATAATGTATTTATGAAAAAGTTTTTTAATAAATTGAATTCCAGTTTAATTGACTACTGGACAAGCTGTGGACTAAATGAAAAATCTTTTTATTGTCGTTCATGTGGGAAAATGATGCTTGATCTTTCAGAAATAAAAAACTTATGCCATAATGATAGAGGTTTTTATGTTATAACACCTACAAATCATATTAGATATGGATATACTGAAAATGAAATGAATCGTTGGTTAGTTAAAGGTCGTACTATTTCTGGAAAAATATTCTTTAGACATTGTTGCTGGGACTGCTTTTTTAAACAACTGCGTGAAACTGTTGACATTGCGAGACGTGCAAGAAAAGGAAAATGGTATGCAAAAATAGTCAATGGAAGCAATGTCATACCATGTTCATCAACATCACCTTCAAAAGAGGTTTTCACTTTGTTGTTTGACATAACAGATGAAGAACTCGAGAAAGAACGGCTGAAATTTGCAACTGCGACATTAGAGTCAAAAATAATGCGGTATGGAGTAGAAGAAGGAACAAGACGCTGGAATGAATATCGAAAACGTCAGTCATATACATGCTCAAAAGAGTACATGATGAATGAAAGAGGAATGACTGAAGATGAATGGAAGGCATTCAATGCAAATAGAGCTTCTACAAAAGAGAATTTCATAAAAAGATATGGAGTAGAAGAAGGAACAATACGTTGGAATAACTATTGTGCTTATGAAAGCTATGCTGGATCTTCATTGATATGGTTCATTGACAAATATGGCAATGAAGAGGGAAAGAAAAAATATGATGAAGTATGCGCGAAGAAAGAGAAATCAAAAGCATATTCATATGTTAGTCAAAAGTTGTTTGAGAGCATAGATGAAATACTTGGAGATATTGCATTGACATCTAGATGGGAGTAGAAAAACCATGAATATGAAATCATTGCTCCGTTTGACATTGAATACATAAAACTTCATAATGATGTCATTTCAACAGTTGATATGAGTGCAGGCATTAACTTGATTAACGTGTTTAATGATAAAAGCGTTAAAATGGTAAAAATGCGTCCAGACTATGTCTTAGGCAAGCATATAATTGAATTCAATGGAGATTTTTGGCACGCAAATCCAAAAATATATAAAGAAAATGATGTCTTGACTAAATTCAATAAAACTTATGACATTGCAAAGAACATCTGGGATTCTGATACTCATAGACTTGACATACTTAGAGCATTAGGTTTCAAAGTGCTTGTAGTCTGGGAGAGCGACTATACGAGCGATCCTGAACGTACAGTCACAGAGTGCGTGAAATTCTTGAGAGATGAATGAAATGAAGTGAAAACGAGAGTCTGGACAATGTTGAACATTAAAAACATGAACATAGTGATGCTGCAAGCTTCTGAGGCGTGCGAGATAGTCAAATGCCTCTCAAATGGCATTGCGAGCATGGAGTCTGAGGCAAGCAAGAAAGAGGCATTAGAGCTCGCGAAGAAGCTTGTTGCAATATGCAAAGAATTTGATGTGAAAGTCTTTGCATATGATGAAACACAATATATGGGTAAGACATATCACATCAAGCCTGATGATGATTATCTATTTGGAATATATCATAAGTGGACAACTGAAGATCCGCATTATGAAGAAGTGTCTTACACTGAGTATGACAGACTGCGCTTAAAAGATGATGTTTCATTGAATGAAGAGAGGCTCGAGCTAGTCAGAAGCTTGACGTTCAAAATGAATGCAAGAGATGTTGTGTTCACAGCTACAAGGAACTTGAAAGGACATCAATATTCATGGAAGCTTGTATTGGGAAATGGATTTTTGATAACTGGACCATATGACGAGTGTGGAGAGCTTGTTGAGACTGGATTTGTGACGCCAATAGCTGTAGAAGACTTGTTCAAGAAAGTCGTGAAAGCGCTTGACTGCTTGCCGTTAGTAGAGTATGAGATTTCTCATGCTGTCATGAATGTAGTCGAAGAAGAAAAGTCAAGGCTTGTCAATATTGTCGAAGAAGAGAGAAGACAGAAGATGATAGATGAGCTTCATGAGAGGTTTAATGAAATAAAATGTAAAAATATTACAAAGTAAGTAATAATTGAATTTTGAAATGAAACAAAAACCATGGTCGATATGACTCAATACATTAGACGCTACAAGAAAGACTAGTCAGCAGATCACGTAATGTATAGATGCTCAGATGACGTGCTTGAACAGTGCTCTAAAATGCAGTCAGATGACCATGCTGACTTGTTGACTGAAGATCTAATGTGGTCATCAAGCTCATTGCTTGAATGCAGAAGAGTTCTCGAACATGATGTCATATATATGCATGAAGCTCTTTTGAAGACATATCCAACAAAGTTCTTGACTAAAGCAGTTGCCAGATGTCTATGCAAGAAGCTTGGTGTTCAAAGATGTCTAACATAGATGTCATTAGAGTTCTCTAAATTCGCAGATAATAATAGCTTGATGCTGTATGATCTCAAGCTTGACAAGTTCATAGACTGGGAGCCTAATGATGGACTCTAGCAGCAAGCAATGCTCAAGCTTAAGTGCATGAATGTCGAGGGAGATGTAGCAGGACGAGTCACATATTGTCTAGGAGTCGCGACTTATGACTAGTAGAGTGATTCATAGACTTTCAATACTGCAGAGAAAGACTTGATAAACTGTGGTCAAAGACTTGGATATGACTACATAGCTCAGTCAACACAATATGACTCTAAGCACAGCATGCTTCTGTGTTTTGTCTTGTTTGAGTCGAAGATGCAAGAAGCAGACATAGAGATTGAAGACAACTTGTGGCATATTGCTCCACTTTCTGCGAAAGACAAGATATTGAAAGATGGACTTGTGCCAAAGTCAAAGACTTTCATGTCAAGAGAGAAAGTCAACCACTCTGACAGAGTGTACTTGTTCAATGGCTACAACAAAGAGACATTTGACAGATTCTTGTCGCAATTAGATAAGAAGTCTGCATAGTATGACAGTGCAAAGAAGATCTTGATGAAGAGTAGAGACTATGCGTTGTTCAAGATAGACAGGAAGAGAATTCCAGACTTGAAACTGTATAGAGACAATAATTTCATGTCAAAAGACTCACGTCATCCAACTGCTCTATACACTTATTCAGTGATTCCAGCATCTGCTATAGAGTTCTATGGTACTGCACATGTAGACTGAGTTTAAACGTCTGCTAAGTATATACAATTTACATGTATGCAAGAACAGCAAGACTCCCAGCAACTACAAGATAGAATAAAGCAATGTGCGTCTGAGCTTCTAGGCTCGAGCTTCACTTTTAGAGAAGGCCAGCTTGAAGCTGTAGAGCAGACAGTCCAGAATGCAGTATTAGGAGTCAAGCACACGATGCTTGAAGCGCCAACTGGATCTGGCAAGTCAATGATAGCATTAATTTCTGCATATGTGCTGTGGAAGCTCTTCGGCAAGAGAACATACATCTTAGTGTCAGATCTCAGTCTCTACAAGCAGTATGAAGATGACATTGACAGGATTGGCTCAAACTGCTTTGGGCACATAAAGGGGAAAGAGAACTACATATGCGCTAAGAATGGCTGCAAAGCGAGCCAGTCTGTTTGCTCGCTGCAAGGCGTGTCTATGAATGGCATGTGGCACAAGCCAAGCCAGTGGTCATGCAAGTGGTCATGCCAGTATATGCAAGACTATATGAACGCTGTGCATGCTCCAGTGACTTTGATGACATACCAGCTCTACTTCATCCAGCGCAACTATGTCGAGGACTTGATATTTGGAGGGAAGAACCCTAACTTCCCGAAAAGAGACTTAGTCATATGCGACGAGTGCCATAAGCTCTGCGACATATGCCAAGCTCACTTCGCGCCGAAGATTGACATAGAGAGGCCTCATTGGATGAACGTGCTTGACAAGCAGATGCACATTGAGCCATATGAGAATGACAGGTCATGGATCGTGGACAACATAATGGCATGCACTAGCAATGACAAGCTTGTAGAGCTCACAGCTGACTATGGAAGATATGTGTCTGAGTATGTTGAAGCAAATGAAGCACTGCGTGCTAGACTGTCTAAGAAGACGCATCTTTCAAAAGGAGAGCGTGCTGCTCTCATCGCCGGGAACAGAGCAAGGCAAGAGCACTGCAAGATAGCTGACATGCTCACATTCATTGAAGAGCTTGGGTCATCAGAGTATCTTGTCAAGACTGCTTCTAATGACAGCATCACGCTCAACTTCGTGTTTGACGACATCATGCTGAAGAAGTACTTCCATGCTAAGTCTGGATGCGAGCTCTTGATGTCTGCTACGATAGGTGACTTCAACGCGTACGCGAAGATCACTGGACTTGACAAGAAAGAGTGCCGCGCTATTGCACTTCCATCAACATTTGACTTCAGCAAGTCTCCAATAGTAGTGTCTGACAAGAACTGGATGACATATGAGAGCAAGAAGACTGCAATAGTCGAGATAGCAAAGCAAGTCGTAGACATATGCATTGACAACAAAGATGTGCGTGGAATCATCCAGACTGGCACATATGAGAATGCAAGAGCACTGCTGGACTCTATGCCAGATGAGGTTGCCGGCAGGTGCTTGCAGTACAACAGCGCAGCTGAGAAGACAAAGATGCTAGACGAGTTCATGCGACGCAGCACAGACTCTAAAGACAACAGTATATTGATTGGCCCGACATTGATAGAGGGACTGAACTTCCCAGACAATGTGTGCAGGTTCCAGATATGCGTAAAGGTGCCATATGCATGCTTGGGGAGCGAATATGTGCGCAAGAAGATGGAGCATGTAGATGGATGGTATGTGTATGATGTCTTGAACAAGCTCTGCCAGGGAATTGGTCGTGGAGTCCGACACAAGCATGACTGGTGCAAGACTTACATTCTTGATGGATGTGTCATGAAGCTTGTAAACAGACTTGAGAAGTTTGGAGCTTTGAAAGGAAGATTTGAGAAAATATGAATACAGTAATAAAAAAAGAAAGAAAAGAATATCAGGTTGAGTGAGATGTAATTATTTGAAAATATAGATATCTAAGCGATTGTACAATATTTGTATGGAAGTTGACTTAAGAGCAAAGCTTTAGACTTTAATAGACACAGTCAAGTATGTTGTCTGCTATATCAGAAAAGACAAAGGCTTGATGCAAGCAATAGACGAGTACTGCAGAGAATTGCCAATAGCAGACTCTAGAGACTTGAATGAGAGAGCATACTGGTTTTTGCATAGTTTGAAAGAAAGACCACATTGTCAATGCGGTGACTGTTAGAATGATGTCACTTTTGCTGGATTGAGGAAAGGATATAGGACTGCATGCTGTACGTCACATGCTTCAATAGTTGCTAGGCCTAAGACTGCAGAGACAAATCTCAAGAAGTTTGGTTCTACAACGCCTTTGCAAAACAAAGAGATAAGAGCAAAGATAAACCAGCACAATCTTGAGACATATGGTGTTAAGAATGTCGTAGAGAGTGAGTACTTCAAGAAGAAGTGCGTAGAGACATGCAGAGAGAACTTCGGAGTTGACTGGCCTATGCAGAGTGAAGAAGTGAAAGCAAAGTCAAGAAAGTCGTGTAAAGAAACATATGGAGTCGAATATGTCTTGCAAAGCGAAGATGTTAAAGCAAAGGGAAGAGTTACATCGAGAAAGGTATATGGAGTTGATTATCCAGTATAGAGTGAAGAAGTAAAAGCAAGACAAAAGACAACTTTTCAGAAGAATTATGGTGTAGATGCTCCTGCACAATGCCCCGAGATAAGGAGAAAGCAGCAGATAAGATGTAAGTACAATGGAATGAATTTTGACTCTATCTATGAGATTGCATACTACATCTGGCTAGTTGACAACAAAATTGAGTTTACATATGAACCTGGTTTGAAACTTGAATATTCATATGACGGTAAGACTCACTAGTACATGCCAGATTTCATTGTAGAAGGATGTATTATTGAGATCAAAGGCGATCACTTTTTCAAAGAGGATGGCACTATGTAGAATCCATGGGACCACTCTCAAGATGGATTGTATGAAGCAAAGCACCAGTGCATGCTAGAGAATGATGTGAAAATCATTAGAGTCTCTGAAATGAAAGATGTTTTAGACTATATATATTCAAAATATGGAAGAAGCTATTTGAAGCAGTTTAGGCGATGTGCTAAAAGAGTATGATTTAAATATGGAAGAGGTTAAAGTCAACATTGGAAGTCTGTTTGGTGAGTTGTCAAAGAAGTATGAGATAAAGCATCATAATTCATATGAAGTGATCTACCCTGAGAACTATGAAATCAAGACTCTTGGTAACAAATATGTGAAGCTTGTTGCAGTGTCAAGGCATAAGACTCCAAAGCATCTCATCAAGATAATTGTCAAAGTCGAAAAGCATTTAGACTTTCATGAAATGACACAAGGTCCAGCATTAGTGAGACGATATGAAGATGTCACTGTGACGACTGACCACATCTGCATGAGATATGACAAAGACCATTTCTTTGAGAATGTAGATGCGAAGAGCTTGAGAGTAAATGACTATGTGTCTGTCTATGATGAGAGCAAGGACAAAGAGTTGGTCGGTGCAATAGTTAGCATTGAAGACTTAGGTGTAACTGATGACTGGGTGTATGATTGTGAAGTAGATGATGAGAGCCACGTGTTCTATGGCAACAATATAGCTATACATAATAGTCAGTTTGTCAATATTCAATGTGTCACAGATGACTTCAAGAAGAAGTATGGTTTATGTGATGATCTTTCAAAATGGGATGATGAAAATAAATTGAAGCTCTGGGACTGGATGAACAACTTCGTTGAGAACGAGGTCAATCCATATGTTCAGAATGAGCTTGTGGGGAAAACATACCACACTGAGCATCCAGAAGTTTTGAGATATTCGCTCGAGTACATTGGTGCAGCAGGAATCTATGAGTCAAAAAAGCATTATGGCGTGCATAAGATCCTCTCAGAAGGTCCAGAGATTGTCGACAAAGTGAAGTTTTCAGGCATCGAGCTTAAGAAAGCTTCGACTCCAGTTGCAGTTAAAGACATACTTCGTGACATCTATCTCGGCGTTCTGAAAGAGAGCTGGGACGAGCACGAGTTCATAGAGTACGTGAATGAGTCTTATGAGAAGTTCAAGAAGTTGTCGGTTGATGACATCGCGATGTGGAAGGGCTACAACACAGCGCGTGAAGCTTCTGGATTCTTGCAGATGGAGATTGGCGCGACTGGCATATCAAAAGCATGCACTTACTACAACCAGTTGCTTGGACATCTTAAGATAGGGAAGAAGTATGACTCTATAATGCTTGGCCAGAAAGTCCGCTTCTTGTATGTCATTCCATCTAACGAGTATGGAATCGAGTGCATTGCGTTCCATGACGGGCAGTGGCCAAAAGAGTTTGACAAGATCTTCAAAGCAGACTATGATGTCATGTTTGACAAGCTCGTGCTTTCACCATTGAAGAACTTCTTGGAAGCAACAAAATTCAGGAAGGTTGACCCACGTAAGCAAGTCGTATTTGACATTTTTGACTTGTAAGAGGCATTTTCGTATGGTTGTTATTGATCTATATGGATCTCCTTCATCTGGCAAGAGCACTTGCGCAGCATATGTCTTCTCCAAGCTCAAGACATTGGGAGTGAAGTGCGAGCTTGTTACCGAGTTCGCGAAAGACTTGGTCTGGGATGGAAGAGCAAAAGCTCTTGAGAACCAAGCATTTGTGTTTGGAAATCAGTTCTACAAGCTTTCACGACTAGAGAATGAAGTAGACGTCGCAGTTGTTGATTCACCGCTCATGCTGAATGTGCTTTACAACAAGTGTCCAAAGCTTGGTGGCAGTTTCACTTAGATGGTAGTTGACGTAGTCAAGAGTTATGACACATTGAGCTACTGGCTTCCAGTCGTGAAGAGCTCTCCATATGAAGAGTCTGGTAGAGTCCACAACATGAACGAGTCTGAGAAGCTGTCAAATGACATTCTACAAATGCTTGACTTCTACAATGTCAAATATAAGAAGCTTGACCACAGTGAAGAGAGCATGATGATTGCAGTAGATGACGTGATGAAGAAACTGGAGAAAGTCAAATGAGGATAATTGAAGAAGAGCAACTAGAGTTTGATGACGTCGCAATACAGCCAAAGCGCTCGACTTTGAACTCTCGGTCAGAGGTAGACATCTGGCGCACGTTCAAGTGGACATCATTGTCAGGCAACAGACATGAACTCACGTGCAAGCCAGTAATATCAGCTATAATGACTACAGTCGGCACTCCGAAGATGGCACATGAGCTTGTGACACGTGGCTATCTAGCATCAATCGAGAAGCACATCGGCTTCAATGAGATACACAAGCTCATGAACAAGCTTGAGATGAGAGCTATTGATGAGCAGCGCTACAGCAGATATTTCTACACAGACAAGATCTGCTTGTGCATTGGGCTGAATGATTCGCTTGACACAATCAAAGACGTGTTGGCAGCAGGCCACAAAATAAACATAGTTCATGTAGACTGCCCAAATGCATACATACCAAAGCTGAAAGACCGCGTGAAAGAAGTGCGTGAGCTTCTGCCTGAAGCGTTCATGATAGCCGGCGTTGCAGTGACATCTGACTTGACAACTGACTTAGTGAACATGGGAGTCAACTGTGTCAGTCTGTTCATATGTGCAGGCTCAGTGTGCAAGACGGCTGAGCGCACTGCGGTGAGGCGCCCTCTTCTGTCTACTATCATTGACTGTGCAGACGCGGCTCACCAGCAGAACGCGTATGTGCTGGCGTCTGGTGGCATAAGAGATTCACATGACGCGTGCATAGCATTTGGAGCTGGATGTGACATTCTCATGACTGGATCAATGCTAGCTGGAACAGATGAAGCTGATGGAGAGATAATAAGCAAGTGGTACAAGTCAAGTGAAGTGAGAAGAGTTGAAGATGGCATTAGAGTGTCATATGAGCCCGTGTTTGTAGAGAAGAAGTTCAAGAAGTACTTTGGCATGGCCTCAAACTACGCGATGAAGTTGTATGGATGCTCTGGACCATACAAGACTGATGAAGGCCGGATGAAGCTCATTCCGTATGTTGGGTCATTAGACAGCGTCTTGCAGCAGCTTGAAGGCAGTCTTCGTTCAATGATGTGCTTCATTGGAGCAAAGACTATGAAAGAAGTCCCAAAGAAGACTACTTTCTACAAAGTCCGCCATGGCTTGAACAGCAAGTTCCTCAAATGTGAAGACTTCGATGACTGACAGCTGTCTTGCAGCAAAGCTTCTAGACTTGTTCAAGTTTGAAGTTGATGGCAATGCCTCTAAGAAAGGTGAGTTCAAGATGCGTGACAAGAACGCTCATCTTGAAGTGTTCTTGTATGATGGCAAGAAAGGTGACCGAATTGTTCACTTGAAAGATGAACAGGATTTCATTCGCGTGCTTGGACAAGTGATGATGTTCAGGGCAAACTATGAAGACGTGCACAATCCATTCTTTGGATGCAAGAGCAGAGAAGAAATCTGCATAAGACTAGATCTAATAGGCGGAATTTCCAGGCTTTGATCACACTTTTACTATCTTAGCTGCAGCATTGACAAGTGTCTTGCCAGCACCAAGAAGCTTGCTGCCGACACTTTCGACATTTTTGAGATCAGCTTGCACTGTCATGAAGTCAAATATGAATGATATGTCACGAGTCAAGTTGACTGCGTTAGCTTGCTGGGTGCCTTGCTGCATTGTTATCTTCTATGGCCGACATCCATAGAACACATATTTCACGTCATTGTGCGCTGTGAAGTCAACTACTATAGTAGCAGTAGTGTATGGCTGTGTCTTGTATGACCAGAACGGCAGTGTCACTTCCCGCAGCCATGGGTAGAATATGCGCTCATGCAATGGCACTTTAGTGTTGAGCATCTTCAATACTATGACATTGCTGTCTGGCTTAACTATTGTGCCATTAACTGGAAATTCACCAAATTGATTGACTATAGACTGTTGAGCTTGTGGCATCTCGATGTTAGGTATTGTCACCTCTTGGCAATACAGTCCCAGCTGCAGTTCAAGTGGTCTTACCACCTAGCCTGCACTTTCTCCAATCCAGTCTTCTCCACCTACAAGCAAGCTAGCTGCTGCTAGATATTCAAGAAAAGTCTCTTCTCCAACTTTGTCAAACTCATTATGCTTGTCAATGACTTTCACTTTGCTGTTCATTATAGATCCAACAAGTCCACCAGTCAAATTGTTAGCTGCATTTTTTACTGCGCTTTTTGCAGATGACACTAGTGAATCACCAAGCTTCTCGAGCATCCCTCTATTGTCTGGCTCTGACTTTGGTGCTGGATACAGCTTCATTTTCAGTTCAAATGACGCGAATGGATCAATAGTGTCTACCCACTTGCCGTCCGCCGAGCTGAACTTTGCCAAGAAGTCATTCAAGTTAGTGCCTGAATTCAAGCTAAATGCATTGTTTACAGCGCCTTCTATGACATTTCCAATTGCGCTCATCTAGTCTCACACTTTCTCATGATACGATGTTCTTCACTGCACCTACAACTCCAGCTACTTTGCCAAGAGCACCAGGAGTGACATCAAAGTCAATATATGTGAACTCTATGTTGAATGTAGAAGGCTCATTTGCATTGTATGAGAATGACAGTCCATCTACTTTTTCAAGTCTGACTCCATTGAGTGTTATGATTGACCCTTTGTAGTTGTCATCACCTGTAAGGCATTTTATTGTCATCACTATGCCGTTGTTCAACTTCTCTGACGTGCTCTACATCAAGAAGTCTATTACTGCAGTGTATAGATAGCCATTTGCATCATTCAAGACTTTCATTGAGCCACTGTGGTCATAGTCAATGTATGACGGCAGTCTGACAGATCTTCCAGCATAGTACAGCTCTTCAAACTGCTAGTGAAGACCACCAAAGTTGACTTCTTGCACATAGAAAGTTATGTCATTCAATCCATACAAGTTGACTTCAAAGTGGTTTGCGACTTGTATTCCAAAGTCATCAACAGTCTTCAAGAATGCTTTCAAGCTCTTGTCTTTGCCGAAAGCTGTAGTCAAGTTAGCTGCAGCGCCTAGTATGTTGCCTACTTCAAATGCCATATGATCTATTTACACTGCATGCTGCAGTGTAAATATAGACTAGAAAAACTAGAAAGCATGTATATTAAATACTTAAACCATTAAAATCTATTAAATTTTAATATACAAACTTTAGATCTTAAACAGTTTAAGCTTAAAACTTTAGTCGATTTACACCTATCTAAAGAGATACGGTATTTAAGTTCCGATTCTTTTATGAGCTTGAAGAGGTCTTTCCAGTCCTTAGCAGAAATATCCAATGATGTTTGCTTCCATTGCTCATTCATCAGATTCATGCTCTTTCTAAAGTCTGGATAGAACCATCCTTTCTCAAACTTCTTGTAGCCACGTCTTGCAATCTCAATGCTTGCAGCAACCATGTCCGGAGTAGTTGAATTTCCATATATTATATTGCCTATTTGGCTTGTGTAAGCTGCATTCACTTCTACATATTCATATCCATGAAGTTTTGACAACATCTTCAGCTTGTTCTCGAACAAGCATCTGTCCCATGAATTCTTGCAAAGCCTGTTCAATGCTCTTCCTTTGAGACTTGCATTGAAATGCAAGTCTTCAACGACAACTTTCTTGCATTTCCATTCATTAACTAATTTATCAATCTCGTATGCTAAATTTATTGTCTCAAATCTTCTTTTGTTTACAAGATGCTTTGATTTTCTACTATCACTTGATTTTCCACTTTTCTTTGTCAACTTTAACAAATCATAGACTCTCTTGTGCAAGATCTTGAATTCATTATTTTTGTCAAATTCAATGATAGATAAGCCAAGATAATTTGGATTCTGGTCAATTCCAAGCACTCTGTTTTCTTTTAAGTTGCTATAAAAATTCTTATTTCCATTCAACTATTCTTCATCAAAGCAGAATGTAACATAGTCTTTTGACAAACCAATTGCAACAGAAAATTCTTTTCTTAGGCAAAACTCTTGAACTTTTAATAATTCTTCTTTTTGCTTTCTTGAACAAATAAACTTAATTTGGATCTTTATATCTCTCTTAGGTTTGAAAATAACTTGATTATTTTCAAAATCTAAATTAAATAATCTATTGCCTTTATGCCTAGTCTCACCTGCTATAAGCATAGGCTTTAGCCTATTTGCTTTAAACTCATTTTTAGTTATATAGCCTTTGAAATAACGTCTAAGATTTGCTCTTCCTCCAAACAAGACTTCTTTCAGTTTCTTTCCTGGATTCTTCTTCTCATATTCTTTCTTCTATGTCAAATGAGATGTCAATAAACCCTATGCTTGAATTATTGCATTTTGAATGATGAAACTGTTAAGACCAACAAACTTCTAGTTAACGTCTTTCTTTATGCTTGGCTAAGACAATCCATCTTTTAAAGAATTGTAAGCAATATGCAAGACTGAGTTGTATTTTCTGAGATATTCAGAAAAATTAACTTCATTTATTATTTTGCACTTAATTGTCTTCATTAAATAATATTATACTTTAACATATTTATTTACAAAATTTCTCTGAAAATGCACACCAAAAATATAAATATTTGTAAATTATTTTTATTAGACATTAATAAATTTTAACGAAAGATGATTTATATAATATGAACTGGAATCCATTCAAGAAGACTAAACCTGAAGAGAAGCCTGAAGAGAGCTAGAGCATCTAGAACAATCCAGAGTACCATGTGTTCGCAAAAGTAAATCAAGACATCTAGACTATTGTGAACTCTAAGTCAGTCGTGTCAAAGGTCGCAAAAGAATAGAACAAGCGGTTCGCGAATCCGTCATGGCAGACATTCTTTGATGGCAATATGCTGGCGATGCCTATAGCTACGAACAAAGTAGAGAGAATCGCGCAGTATAGAAGGATCGCGAATTTTGCAGTGTGTGACTGGTGCTTTGACGAGATAGCTGATGACTTCATGCATGAAGATGATGGTGAACTCGTGCATCTGTCACTTCCAGACAGGCTGTCTGATTTCTAGAAAGACATACTGCTCAATGAATTCAACAAGTTCATCGGCCATTTTGACCTCAAGGAGAATGGCTACAACATAGTGAAGCGGTTCTTGATAGAAGGAGAGCTAGCTTGGGAGAACGTGATAAATCCAAAGTTTCCCGACATGGGCATAGTTGGAGTGAGGTTTCTTCCAGCCGAGTACTATGAGACATTAGTAGACACTTTGACAGGTCTTCCAGTTGGAATAGTGTTTGATGTCGAGTCATTCACTGACGAGATGCGCAAGTTCTACATGAACTCTTTCCAGGGAGCAGCTTCAATATTCAACGCGATATACCCAACGACATACAGGTTCACGTTCTCTAAAGACACTTGTGTTCCTCTATTGTACAGTTAGATCACTTACATAAACTCAGGCGACTACTCTTATGACCGCTTGATATCTTACCCGATGATCGAGAAGGCAAAGCAAGCATACTACAAGCTAGCTTTGCTTGAAGACGCTGCTGTCATTCTACGTGTTACAAGAGCTCCTGAGAGACTGCTGTTCAACGTGTCTACAGGCAGACTTGACTAGAACCGTGCAGATGAATATGTACGCCGTTTTGCTAATAGCCTCCACTCTAAGAAAGTCGCGATGCCAAATGGAGAAGACATAGCTGGAGTATATGCTCCTATAACGCAGCTCAAGGCATATGTGTTCGGCAAGTCGTCAGAGAGCGACGGGACTACTGTAGAGTCCGTTGGATCTTCAGCGTCATATGACGAGATGGCAGACATCGAGTACTTCTTGCGCGGACTGCTCAAGATGTTCAAAGTTCCATTCTCTAGATGGAAGACGCCAGAGAACACTATAGAGAAGAATGACAGCATAACATATGAAGAGTACACTTTCAGCCGCATGATAATGCGAATCCAAGAGCGGTTCGCAGGTGGATTCAAGCGTGGATTTATTACGCATCTCAAGCTTCGTGGACTCTGGGACAAGAAAGACTACGACTTGAAAGAGACTGACATACAAGTGTCTTTCACTCCGCCTGTTCTCTATGACTTGTACGAGAAGCAGAAAGTCACTGAAGCAAAGATGGCTATCTACAAAGCTTACACTGACAATGACGAGATGAGCAAGAGCATGGCTATGAAGAATGTATTGGGGTGGACTGACACTAAGGTGAAAGAGAACTACATGTCTCTCATATTTGACAAGCAGTGGACTGCTGTCGCTGAGATGATGGGCGAGCGCATCTCTGAAGAGAATCCGCCTGTAGACATAAAGTCACCAATGCGCTTGAAGAAAGACGTAGAAGCAGACGAGAAAGTGTTTGCTGGATCTAATTCTGGAGAAGAGT
>Ga0256407_10006715_pt1 | contig 17644 bp, 16 predicted proteins | sample RumenRJG_04DNA_FD_193489 | JGI IMG/M metagenome (GOLD analysis project Ga0256407, IMG submission 193489) | Bovine rumen microbial communities from Lethbridge, Alberta, Canada - RJG_04 | ecosystem: Host-associated > Mammals > Digestive system > Stomach > Rumen | place: Canada: Alberta...
TGGCCGCCCTGGGGGTACCAGCAGGTAGCAGAACGCCTTGCGGCTGCTGCGACCCACACGACCTCGCAACTGATGCAAGTCGCTCAGACCATAACTCTGCGCGTTGTTGATGATGATGGTGTTGACGTTGGGCATGTCGATGCCGCTCTCGATGATGGTAGTGGCCAGCAACACATCGTAGTCGTGGTTGGCAAAGTCGATGATGATCTGTTCCATTTGCTCGGGTGGCATCTGGCCGTGAGCCACCACCACACGGGCATCGGGCACTACACGCCGCACCATCTGCTCCAGGTTGTAGAGTTGCTCGATGCGGTTGTTGACAAAGAACACTTGACCGTTGCGTGACAACTCGAAGTTGATGGCCTCGGCCACCACGTCGTCGTCAAGTGTGCCCAGTGTGGTGAGTATGGGGTAGCGGTTGGCTGGTGGGGTGTTGATGGCACTCAGATCACGTGCGCCCATCAGCGAGAACTGCAGCGTGCGCGGGATGGGCGTGGCGCTCATCGTCAGGGTGTCGACATTGACCTTGAGTTGCTTGAGTTTCTCCTTGGTAGCGACACCGAACTTCTGCTCCTCGTCAATGACCAGTAGACCCAAATCATGGAACTTGACTGTCTTACCAATGAGTTTGTGCGTGCCTATGATGATGTCAATCTTGCCCTCGGCCAGGTCGATGAGCAGTTGCTTCACTTCCTTGGGCTTGCGGGCACGGCTCAGATAGTCGATGCGCACAGGAAAGTCTTTGAGTCGCTCGCTGAATGTGTTGTAGTGCTGGAATGCCAGCACTGTGGTGGGCACCAGCACGGCGGTCTGCTTGCCGTCGACGGCAGCCTTGAATGCCGCGCGGATGGCGACCTCGGTTTTGCCGAAGCCCACATCGCCACACACGAGTCGGTCCATGGGCTTGGCGCTCTCCATGTCGGCCTTGACGGCTTGTGTTGCCTTGAGTTGGTCGGGTGTGTCCTCGTAGATGAACGAGGCTTCAAGTTCTTGTTGCAGGTATCCGTCGGGCGCGAAGGCGTGGCCCTGCTCCTTGCGTCGCTGGGCATAGAGCTTGATGAGGTCGCGGGCGATATCCTTGAGACGACTCTTGGTGCGCGACTTGATTTTGTTCCATGTGCCGCTGCCCAGTTTGTGCAGTCGTGGCTCGATGCCCTCCTTGCCACGATACTTCGACAACTTGTGCAGCGAGTGTATTGAAACGAAGATGGTGTCGCCGTTCAGGTAGGTGAGTTTAATCATCTCCTGCATCTTGCCGTTGACCGCCGTGCGCAGCAGTCCACCAAACTTGCCGATGCCGTGATCTTCATGGACGATGTAGTCGCCCACTTCAATCTGATTCAACTCCTTGAGTGACAGAGCCAACTTACCCGATCGAGCGCGTTCGCTCTTGAGGTTGTACTTGTGGAAACGGTCGAAGATCTGGTGATCGGTGAACACGCACAGATGCAAGTCGTCGTCGACAAATCCCTCGTGCAGCGTGTGCATGCAAGGTTCAAATCGGATGTCGTCCTTGCGATCCTCAAAGATGGCACGCAGTCGCGCTATCTGTTTCTCGTTGTCACTCAAGATGATGATCTGATAGCCTCGGCTCAAGAAGTCCTTGAACGACTCACTGATGAGGTCAAAGTTCTTGTGATAGATGCCCTGTGGCTGGCAGTGGAGCGTCAGGCGAGAGTCGCTCTTCAAGGCACTCTCGCCGTAACTGAAGTCGATGCGACGCAAGTTGTGGAACATGGCCACAAAGTGGTCGGCATCCACCACCTGATCCATAGCGCTCTGGTCGCCCTCTTGGGCGATGACTGCGCTGGCCGACATTCCCTCGGTGGCAATCTCGCGCACGCGGGTCTCGAGCCAACGGGCATCGCGGCAGATGAGCATGGTCTCGGGCTGGATGTAGTCGAGCAGTGACGTGCCTGCTGCGCTCTGGCTGCCGTTGTTGCCGATGATGCCGATGCTCTCGGTGCGTTGCTCGCTCAACTGTGTCTCGACATTAAACGTGCGAATGGAGTCGATCTCGTCGCCGAAGAAGTCGATGCGGTAGGGCAACTCGTTGCTGTAACTATACACATCAAGGATTGAGCCGCGCACCGAGAACTGCCCGGGCTCATAGACGTAGTCAACCTGTGTGAATCCCAGTTCGCGCAGCCGTTGGGCGGTCTTCACAAGGTCGACAGTCGCACCCACTGACAACTCGATGGTCGTCTGTTCGATAGTCTGGCGCGAAGCCACACGCTCGGCCAGTGCCTCGGGATAGGTCACCACCCAGCGCAGCACGGGGCTGGCATACCACTGGTTGAGTACCTCGGTGCGCAATATGCCGTTGGGAGCGTCCACCTGGCCATACTTGATGTCGCGCTTGTATCCGCTGGGGAAGATGAGCGCCTGACTCTCGTCGGTGAGTTGCACCAGGTCGTTGTAGATGTATCCTGCCTCGTCCAGGTCATTGGCAATGATGAGGTAGGGCTGCTTGCGTCGTGGCAGACGCGAGAACAGCATCGACGAGGCCGATCCGGCCAGTCCATCAATGACCATCGTACCGCGCTTGCGACCGTCCATGAGTCCGCGCAAGGCTTCCTGCCGCGCCTTGCCGCAGAATATGTCACACAGTTGTTTGATTTCCACTTTACTGATAAATTTCGGGCAAAATTAGTGCAAGTTGAGCGAAAAACCAAAACTTGTTTTGAGTTTTTCCGAGACGCCGCCTAATTTCGAGGGCACAGCCCTCAACATAGTGCAAGTTGAGCGAAAAACCAAAACTTGTTTTGAGTTTTTCCGAGACGCCGCCTAATTTCGAGGGCACAGCCCTCAACATAGTGCAAGTTGAGCGAAAAACCAAAACTTGTTTTGGGTTTTTCCGAGATGCCGCCTAATTTATCTAAAATTAGTGTTTTTCGTTGACATGGGTCAAAATTAATTTGTAAATTTGCACCCAAACAGACCGATGACATGAAACTGACGCGACATAGGTGGCTTGTGGCGATGCTCATGGTGGGCATGGTGGCTGGGCTTGTGGCATGCAGTGGCCAGGGCGATAGCCGTGACAGCCGGGATGTCAAGCCGCGTCGCGAGGGCGCCCTCATCGACGGCATTGATGTCTCGAGTCATCAGGGCGACATCAACTGGGAGAAGGTCACAGCCAACGATGACATTCGTTTTGCCTACATCAAAGCCACTGAGGGCGAGACCTATCAGTCGCCTCACTATGCGCGCAATGTTCAGCAGGCACAACACTATGGTCTGCTCGTGGGCAGTTATCACTATCTGTCTACCAAATCGTCCATACGACAGCAGTATGCCAACTTTGTTCGCACCACCGCTCAGGTGGCGCAAGACCTCATCCCCATGATTGATGTCGAGGATCGTGGCGACTGGTCGCGCAGCCAACTCATCGACAGCCTGTCATTGCTGGCTGGCATGCTCGAACACCACTTCAAGCGCAAGCCCATGATTTACTCGACCATGGATTTCTACAATCAGAACTTGTCGCCGCAGTTCAACAAATATCCACTCTACATCGGGCGTTATTCGAGCACTAAACCCAGCATCAGTTGGGAGGGTGACTACACCATCTGGCAGTTCAGCGAGGACGGCATCATGGCTGGCATCAATGTCTACGTTGATATGGCACGCTTCCACCCCGACCACGACCTGCCCGAACTACTGCTCTAAGTCCATTATAAAAAGAAGTGTATTTAGTTAGTCTGTGTTTTAGGGAATGTTTTTTGTGATTTGTTTGCACATTCTGATATATATCACTACCTTTGTGTCATTGAGTGGATTATTAATTGTTTCATTTCAAAGAATTAGGTTTTACTATGACAAGATTGGTAGCAATGACATTGATGATGGTGTGTTCAATGGTAATGATGGTGGCTTCGGCACTGGATGTGGTGCATTTCACTGACGGACGTGTGGTTAAAGGGCGCATTGTGGCGCAAGTGCCTGGTGAAAGTATCACCATTGAGGACCGTGACGGCATGACTATAACCTATCCTGCCGCACAGGTCAAGAGCATCTCGCATAGCGAGGACCGAGACTATTCAAAGGACGACAAACAGTGTAGAGGATTCCGCGTTATGGCTGATTTGGGAGCGGGTTATGCATTCGGAGATTCGCGTGGGACATGGCAATATCAAGCATCGGCAACGGCTGGTTATCAGATTAATCGACTATTTTTTGTGGGAGCAGGTGTGGCTCCCTCGATATTGACGCATTCGCGTCGGTCACATTTCGTCAAGAGTCGTGATGACAAGACCGTGTTTTTGTTGCCCATTTATGCTGATTTTCAGGCGGACAAACGCACTGAGCGCATATCACCCTTCATTGATGTGCGCATTGGCGGAAACTTTGTGGGCGATTGCCGAGGCTTGTACGTCAGCGGTAGTTTCGGTTGCCGTCTCAACCACTTCACGCTAGCAGCCAACTATACCACGCAAGGCTCGGCGTACTATGGTTTCTATGAACTTCACTACAAGACCCACGATTACATCGGCAGTGTTAACCTGAAAATCGGCTATGAGTTTTAATCCCGAATTGTTTCAAGAATCATAAACTTGCATTCACTTTTCTTGCGGAATGATATAATTGAAGTGCCACCTCCCGGCAGGGAAGTGGCACTTTAATATGTGCATGGTACACTGTATCTTACAGGTACTTCTCGCCGAAGCGGGTACGCACCTCGTTAACGTAGAGGCGGATGCGTTGCTCCTCGTCCTTGGGCACAATGAGCAGGGCATCCTCGACATCAGCCACGATATAGTCATTGAGACCCGACAGCACCACCACCTTGTCGCCACTGACGGCAATGATGTTGTTGTGGCTATTGTAGAGCATGTTCTGTCCATGCTGGGTGACATTGCCGTTGTCGTCATGGCTGGGTGCGTTGTCGTAGAGAGAGCCCCAAGTGCCCAGGTCGCTCCACCCGAAGTCGACGCACTCGACATAGACATTGGGTGCCTTCTCCATCACGGCAAAGTCAATCGAGATGTTGGGACATGACGCATAGTTGGCATTGATAAACTCTTGTTCTTGAGCCGTGCCATAGTACTCCTCGCCTCGCGCCAATGCGGCTTCGATGTCTGGCGCATAGGCGGCCATGGCCGTGAGGATGGTGCGAGCACTCCAGAAGAACATACCGGAGTTCCAGAAGAACTCACCCGAGTTGAGAAACACTCGTGCCAACTCTTCGTTGGGTTTCTCGGTGAACGTCTTGACCCGGCTGAAGTCACCATCCATTGCTTCGCCCACCTGGATGTAGCCATAGCCCGTCTCAGGGCGATTGGGGCGAATGCCCAGTGTCAAGATTGCATCGTGGCGGTCGAGGAATTCAAAGGCCTTGAGCACACTCTCGCGATACTCATCGGTCTTGAGGATCAGGTGATCGCTCGGAGCCACCATGATGCGTGCCTCGGGGTTGAGGGCCGCAATGTGATGTGCTGCCCAGGCAATGCAAGGGGCGGTGTTGCGACGAGCCGGTTCGAGCAAAATCTGTTCGGGCTTGAGTTGAGGCAACTGCTCGCGGATGATGTCGGCATATTGCTCGTTGGTCATCAAGATGATGTTCTCGTCGGGCACAATGCCGGCCATGCGGTCGACCGACATCTGCAGCAGGCTGCGGCCTGTGCCGAAGAAGTCCAGAAACTGCTTGGGTCGTGAGGCACGACTGTAGGGCCAGAATCGGCTTCCCACGCCTCCGCACATGATCACACAATATCGGTTGTTATCGTTCATTCTATTATGTTTCGATGTTTGTATTAATGAAAAGTTCAACAAAGGTACTAATAAATTGTTACACACCAGCGAATTTTAATTCTAAAATTAAGTTAATATTATCCTTGAACCCGTGAATACTGTTGAAAGCGACAGTCTTAGAATCAGTACTCCAAGAATATGATGCTTCTTTATCCCCATTTATACACGCCGGTGGCATGATATTTGCATATGATGAAATGGTATAAACACCGTAGGCTTGGGGTTGTAATCTCAGAGGTTGCTCTTATGTGAAGTTCACGACTCCATGCAGACTTTGGATTTAATGCGGTGAGAGACACACATTTTTCCTTATATATGTAACAATGAAGCGCAAACAAGGCAAGAAACTGAAAGTGGTGAACTGGGATGCAATCAAGGCGATGCGTCGCGGTGAGCGCGAAGCCCAGCAAGACTTGCTGGGGCCAGGCTTCCATGCCACAACGCGGCCACACCGGTCGAAGAAAACCTATACCCGCAAGGCCAAGCACAAGAAAAGTGAGGTCGAAGGGTAGGGCGAAACGAATGTTTTTTATTACCTTTGCACAATGTGTAGAGGTTTTCTTTAATGGATGGACATCAATTTAAAACCCAACAATCGCAATGATGAAATACAATCGAGAATATACCAACCCGTGGATCTCGCAGCTGGCAGATAACGAGGTGTTTGTCTTTGGTAGTAACTTGGCCGGTATGCATGGTGGCGGAGCGGCCCGTGTGGCGCATCAACGGTTTGGTGCCGTGATGGGGCAGGGCGTCGGTCTGCAGGGTCAGAGTTATGCCATCCCCACAATGCAGGGCGGCGTTGAGACGATACGGCCCTATGTCGACGAGTTTATCCGCTTTGCGGCCGAGCACCCCGACATGAAGTTCCTGGTCACACCCATCGGCTGTGGCATCGCAGGCTTCACAGCCCGGGAGATGGGGCCATTGTTTGCGGCAGCCGTCGAGGTTGACAACATCATCCTCCCGCTTGAGTTTGTTCAAGCCATCGAGGAGAAATAGAGATAGGCCAGAACCCACGTTAACAGGTTCTTCAATAGGCTGTTAGGCAAGGAAGGGTTGACCGGCAAGTGTCCGGTCAACGCTTGTTGCGTGGATGGTGCTGCATTATCTCCTGGCGCAGGCGAGAGCGGTCGATGTGGACATAAATTTCGGTGGTGGTGATGCTCTCATGGCCCAGCATCTGCTGGATGGCTCGCAAGTTGGCGCCACCCTCGAGCAAGTGAGTGGCAAACGAGTGTCGCAGCGTGTGCGGACTGACCTGCTTGTGTATGCCAGCCAGTTCGCACAGTTGTTTGATGATGATAAACACCATCTGACGCGACAGTTGTCCGCCGCGGCGGTTAAGGAACAGGATGTCCTCGCTGCCACGGCGGACAACTAGATTAGAGCGTACCTCACTCACATAGCGTGCTATCAACTCAAGGGCAACTTGCGAGATGGGTACCATGCGCTGCTTGTCACCCTTGCCACGCACCAGGATAAACTCGTCGTCGGCGTAGATGAGCGACATCTGCAGTCCCACGAGTTCGCTCACCCGCAGGCCGCAACTGTACATGGTCTCAATGATGGCTCGGTTGCGGATGCCTTCGGGTGTCGACATGTCGATGCAGTCGATCATGGCATCAATCTCATCGATCGTGAGCACCTCGGGCAGATGCCGGCCCAGCCGTGGCGAGTCGAGCAGCTGTGTGGGGTTGTGGTCGGTGAATCCCTCTAGCCGCAGGTATTTGTAGAAACTCCTCATGCCCGAGATGATGCGTGCCACCGAGCGTGGCCCGATGCCCAGGTCGTGTAGCGCAGCGACAAAGTTGTCCAGGTCGTCGGTTGAGGCGTGCTCCACTGCCACGCCCTGGTCGGTGAGGTAGTGGGTGAGTTTGTCCACATCATCGCCGTAGGCCTGTGCCGTGTTGTCGGACAGACCCTTCTCGATGCGCAGATACACCTGGTAGTTGCGCTTGACTTGTGCTATGTCGGTAATGTCACGCATTTACTTGTCACTGTCAGTTGTTTCCGAAAACTGAAAACCGATAACAGAAAACTGAAAACCGAAAACCGATAACTGATAACCAATAACCATTATTGCTGAACGATGGCGAAGGGGATGGTGTGGGGATGAGCAGTGTCGTAGTTGTGGGTGATCTGTACAGTGCCGGCAGTGATGTCAAACTGCAATGTTGTGGCACTGATCCAGTTGACGTAGTGTATCTGCACGGTCAGCATGCCCGGAGTAGTCCAGGCATAGGCCGCTGCAGTGGCAAAATTGTGGCGCAGCCCTGCAAATCGTCCCACAGCACCGATTGAATAGGGCGGCTCGCCTGTCAAGTGCCCATAAGTCCACTTGCCATAGGCCATGGGAATGGTCTCGTCACGTCCGTCACGATAGTAGATGCGCATGGCCATCTGTTTGCCGTCCTGGTAGAACTTGATGAGGTCGATGCCGTCGGGATTAGGCTGTAGTTTGAAGTCGGCATTGGTCAGCACATTCGAGCGTTGCTTGCCTTGCGGCAGTGGCAGTGCAGCCCGGCTGCATGCGGCGGCCAGGCGCTTCTCGGCCTTGCTCTCGTTTTTGTTGTCGGTTCGATCCACTCCAGGCATCAGTTGGTTCCAGATGCAAGCCAGTTCGTCATGACCACGCGCGCTGCGTCCCAAGATGACCACCACGATGTCGCTGGCAGGGTCCATGACCACAAACTGTCCGTGAGCGCCGTCCATGCGGTAGGCCGTGGGCCACTTGCAGCGCCACAACTGGTAGCAGTATCCCTGGTTGCCGTCGGTGGGTGCCTGCCCGTTGGCGTTGTCGTAGTTGATGCGTTTCTGCGTCATCTCGTCGATCCACTGTTCGGGTACCAACTGACGTCCTTCCCACTGTCCGCGTTGCAGCATGAGGATGCCCACCTTGGCTAGCGACTCGGCTTGTATGCGCATGCCCCAGCCGCCAGTATTGATGCCCTCAGGACTGATTTCCCAGTCGACTTCGGTGATGTGGAGCGGCTCAAAGATGCGTTCGCACAGCAACTGCAACACAGTCTTACCCGTGACGCGCTGCACGATGGCCGAGAGCATATAGGTTGCCATTGAGTCGTAGAAAAAGTGCTCGCCGGGGGCTTTGACGGGATAGGCTAGCCACGTGTTCAACCACTGGTTGGTGTTGTTGCGCATGGTCCAGTCGGGCTTGATGCCGCTGCTCATGGTCAACAGGTTGCGCACGGTCATCTGGGCTAGTGCGGTGCTGATGGTGTCGGGCAGATGATCGTGCATGATGGCGGCGACGCGGTCGTCCAGACGCAAGCGGTTGTCGGCGATGGCTAGACCCACAGCCAGTGATACAAAGGTCTTACTGGCCGAGTAAAGCGTGTGGGCATCGTCGGCGCGGAATGGGGCGGGATGTGCCTCGGCTACAACTTGGCCGTGGCGCGCGACCATCACATGATGTATCTCGGTCTGGGGCAATGCTAGCAACGAGTCAACGAACAGGCTGACAGCCTGTGTGCTCAATCCTTGCTGGGCGGGTGTCGAGCGGGGCAGGTCGCCTGTCTGGGCGTGGGTCACGGCCAGCATGGCCCACCCGAGCAGTAGTGTGGATATTCTTTTCATTATTGTCAATAAATTAAAATGATTATGAACATTTTCGAATGCTAGAGTGTTCAAAAATTCGATTGCTCAAATATTTAATTACTCAAGCACTTGGCGATGCCCGTTGCAGAAGGGCATGATTTTTGCTTGTTGTTGAGCAAAGGTAGGGCAAAAGTGGGAATGTGCCAAATTTTTTTGCGCATTTTTGCTGAAAATTGCTGTGCTTTCTGAAATTATTACTAATTTTGTCCATTTATAAAGGCAGAACAACTGAAACATGCAATATACTTGTCCCAAATGTGGCAAACACATCGACCTGAGTGTCGAGGCGTTGATAGCCAATGAATACAAGACCGTGTGCCCGCAATGCTTGACGCAACTTGAGATTGTGGGCGACTATGCCTATGTGCCCCTTGAGGACGGATCACTCAATTTGCGTCGTGACGAGCCTAAGCCTGAGGTTGAGAGCGAGGGTGTCGTGACCGAGGTGACGGGGGTGCCAGTCCAGGATGCGGTATCGGTGCCGCCACTGCCGTCGCAGTTGGGTGGCGATGGTCGCGACCCGCTCTTCGATGAGGCTGTGCGCTATCTGGGTCAGTGCAGTGCTGTCACGCCGATGATGCTGCGCGACTACTTCAACATCCCGCTTGAGCGGGCACAGGATCTCATCAACCAACTGGAACAGGCCGGATGCATAGGTCCTTATCGAGGTGGCGCTCCGCGGCAGATTCTCATCGAGCACCATGAGGGGTTGCCCAGCCCGTTTAATTACAACCAGCGCTTTGGCGCTGAAACTGAGCCGCCAACTGATGGAACGCCACTGCCACAAGGTGGCAAGATGGTGCGCGTCAATTGTGGCTCGTGCCTCATCTGGCTGGCTCTCGCCGCTTTTCTCGTTTTCTTGCTAGTCAAGTAGATTGATTGGTTGTCGGTTATCAGTTATCAGTTGTCGGTTATCGGCCGTGACTGAAAAACCGAAAACAAATAATTTTCAATTCTCAATTCTCAATTCATAATTAGGTATTAGGATGTTTTACTTGTTTATCGATAACGAGCAGCGTGGTCCTTACAGTCTCGAGCAACTGGCCGAGATGGGCATCACGCCCGAGACTGAGGTGTGGACCGAGGGCATGGCCGACTGGAAACAGGCCGGCGACGTGCCGCAGTTGACCGCGTTGTTGCAGCGGTTAGAGTATGAGCGTGCTACTCAACGACCGCCTGTTGTGCCTCCGCGTCATGCACAGGTTCCGCCTGTGCCACCGGCATGGGACACACCGGCATCTGCATCACAACCACAATCGCAACCTGAACCCAAGCGCAAGGGCAGCAGTGGCACCAAGTGGCTTGTTGCCTTGCTCATCTTGCTGGTGATATTGGGCGTGCTGGTGGTGACTGTGCCCGATCGTGAGGCGCACCGCAACGCCATCATGGGGTCGACACGCGAGTGGGTCAACGAGAAGGTTGAGCAGCGTGACATGGGTGACATTGTGGGCGAGGTCATCAAGTGGATGTCGGGCAAGGGTGCTGATATTGCCATCGACCAAGTGCTGCAAGTCGACAACCACTTTGTCTACTCGGTTGGCAAACTAATGGTTGGCGACAAGCCCAAAACCATCTCGCTGGGCATTCTGGGACATGTGTTCACATTCGGCAAGGACGACATTGACCACGCGTTGCGTCGCGCCATGGGTATGCCCGAACCAAGCGAGGAACCGAGTGTGGGCATCACTCCGCCGCCGGCTTCCGAGCCCACTGAGCCAGAGGTGGTCCCCGACGACACCCTGGGTAGTGTGATGCCTCGAGAGGATGATGAGCCCTATGACCCGGCACAGGCAATGCTTGACAGTCTGGCACGCAAGGCCAAGGAAGAAGCCGTGCGCATGGCCAAGGAGTGGGCCAAGAAGCAGATTGACAACCTATGATTCATTACGGTTCTGATAATCCAGATAGTGAAAACTGCTAAAAAATCACAACATTGGCCTTGATGTCAAAAACATTTCGTATATTTGCACGTTTTGACAAAATAGGTGCTCTAGGCACCCTAGAGATTCCAAGCACTCTTGCAACTAAAAACTAAAAACTCGATAATAGTATGTCATTACTAGCACAAGTCCCTGCAGTGGCCGATACCGTGGCACAGGCCATCGCCGACACTGCCGTTCAGGCTGCACAAGCCGTTGCCGCTCCGGTGGCACAAGCCGCTCCTGCGGCCGAACCCGTTGTTAAAGACCTCTCGGTGTGGAATCTGACCATGGCCGGTGGTTGGTTGATGATCCCGTTGGCACTGCTTGCTGTGGTGAGCATCTATATCTTCTTTGAGCGCTTGTTCGCTGTGAGTCGCGCATCGAAGGAAGATGCCGCATTTATGGAGAAAATCAAGAACTACATCCATCGCGGCGAGGTCGATCAGGCCGCACAGTTGTGCAAGGACACTAACACCCCATACGCCCGCATGATAGAGAAGGGTGTCAGCCGCATTGGCCGCCCGATGAACGATGTGCTTGTCGCCGTCGAGAATGTGGGCAACATGGAGATTGCCAAACTCGAGAAGGGCTTCAACTGGCTGGCTACAACAGCCGCTGGTGCCCCGATGATTGGTTTCTTGGGCACTGTCACGGGTATGGTGCAGGCCTTCTTCCAGTTGGCCAGCGCCGGTCAGAATAGCAACGTCACCATCCTGGCTAGCGGCATCTATGAGGCACTGGTCACCACTGTGGGTGGTCTGATCGTTGGCATCTTGGCTCTGTTTGCCTACAACTACCTGACCAGCCGTGTCAACAAGGTGATGAACAAGCTGGAAGGCAAATCGATGGAATTCATGGACTTGCTCAACGAGCCGGCCAAGTAAACTCGCGCGACTATGGCACTGAAACGACAACACGAAACCCTGTCGATGTTCAGCATGGCATCGATGACCGATGTCATCTTCTTGCTGCTCATCTTCTTCATGGTCACCTCGACGTTCGTCTTTCCGTCGGCACTCGAGGTCAACCTGCCGCAGAGTGGACAGCAGACGGCTCTCAAGCCCACCACACGCATCTACATCGACGAGGAGATGAATATGTTTGCCACGCAGGGCGACAGCATCAGCGAGGGAGCATTGGTGCCCCTGGCAGCCGAGCAACTGGAGCCGTTCATGCAGAGCGTGCAGGCGGCCAATCCGCAAGAGTTCATCGCCCTCTATGCCGACGAGGCTGTCCCCTATGGACGCATTGTTGACATTCTGGACAAAGGCTCGAAGTGTGGCCTGAAGGTGGTGCTTGCCACCAAGCCTGCCTCGGCCAACTATGCCACCCAGCAGCCTGTTGAGCCGGCCCCGACCACTCAACCCCCTGTCCCTAACCCCTAACTTAATTGTGCACAATCAATGTGCTTGATAACATGGTTTTCAGTTACTAACGTCAACTGATAACTGATAACCGATAACCAATTGTGCATTAAAAATACAACGGTGAACGATAATAATAAAAGCAAAATAGCGGCTCTGTTGCTGACCCTGCTATGGACGGTGGGGACGGTGCTGGTGATGCTCTACACCAACCTGCACTATGAGTTCCCGCCCAAGGATATGCAGTTGGCGCAACTCCAGCAGGACACCATCATGTTCGGTGGCGAGTTTGTCGAGTTGGGCAACCTGCCCGACCTCTCGCAGAACGAACAGATGGATCTGGACACGCCCACGCCCAGCGAGCAGCAGAGCGACCAGCCCGATGTGGAAGGTGACGACCTGGAGGACGCTGGCGAGCCAGCACCCAAGCCCGAGCCCAAACCTGTGGTGACTGCCAAGCAAGAGTCGCCGATGAAGGTCAAGGAGAAACCCAAGGAGGAGAAACCGCAGAAGACTGGCCCAGCCAAGTCAGAGAAGCCCGATGCCAAGCAGGAGAAGGTCAAGCGCGGCAAGGAGACCACCACGCCCAAGAACGACCGTGTGAAGGACGCCTTCGGCAAGAGCACCGGCACGACCACCAGCAAGACTGGTTCGCCCGACGGCAACGCCTCGCAGGGCGAGCGCAGTGGTCAGCCCGGCATCAGTGGCCTGGTGGGTTATACTGCCGAGTACTGGGGTCGTCCACACAGCAAGTGGACAGGCAAGATCAACGTGCAAGTGCGCGTCAATCCGCGTGGCAAGGTCATCGAGGCCCATGCCGTCAGTGGCAGTGGTGAAGCCTGGGCTCATCCCGAGGTGCGACGTTCATGCGAGCAGGCTGCCCGCGAGAGTGCCTTCTCGGTTCCCAAGAACCGCACCAGCGAAGGCATAGGCACAATCACCTGGCGCTTCATCTAACCCAACAACTCAACGAGCCACCCCACAAGGTGGCTCGTTAAGTTTATGCCATGTGGCCGAGAGAGTCGTTAATGGGTTGCGCGATGTTTGTCGGGAAAATGGGTGGGATTTTCTATTGATTTCGGGCTTTTGGTCTATCTGATTTGTGTTGGAGTGACTTTCTTAGTAATTTTGTAACGTAAAAAACTGTCTCTATATGAAGATAGTCGTTCTCATCACTGCGCTATTAGAAAGTGGAGCAGTTGGATGATTGTAAATTCGCAATTTTCAATTGAAATGAGATGAAAAGAAACTTTACAATACACATCTTGTGCTGGAGCATCGTGTTGTTCCTGCCGCTGCTGTTTTTCACCTCGCCTAACGCCTCATGGTCGCAAACTGTGATATGGTGGTTCCGCTCGTTGGGTGGGCCGTTAAGTTATATGCTACTGTTCTACATCAACTATCTTTGGCTCATTCCGCGGTTCTACTTCAACGGTCGCAAAACTGCGTTTTTTGCCATCAACGTGGGACTGATTGCTCTGGCTCTGGGCTTGATGGTGGAGTGGTGGCAGATGGTCAACAACTGGATGCCGGCTGGGGCACATAGGCCGCCGCGCCGTGGACCACGGCCACCTCATGTGCCCATGTACTTCTACAACACCATCTCTCTCATCCTGGTGGTTGGACTGAGCATGGCGGTGCGGCTGACCCAGCGGTGGCAGCACAGCGAGCAGGCGCGCCAGGAGGCCGAGAAGGCCAAGGCCGAGGCCGAGTTGAGCAATCTGCGCAATCAGTTGAATCCACACTTCCTGCTCAACACGCTCAACAACATCTATGCCCTCATCGCCTTCGATGCCGACAAGGCTCAGTTGGCGGTCGACGAGTTGAGTCGGTTACTGCGCCATGTGCTCTACGATAACCAGCAAGACTTTGTGCCGCTCTACAAGGAGGTGGCGTTTATGCGCAACTACATCGAGCTGATGCGCATCCGTGTCACCGACGGTGTGAAGATCGAGACCGACATCAAGATTGCCGACGACGACACCACGCCCATTGCACCGCTCATCTTCATCTCACTGCTCGAGAATGCCTTCAAGCACGGCATCTCGCCTCAAGGCAAGGGCCTCATCCGTGTCGAGATGAGCCAGCACAATGGGCAGGTCACCTGTGCCATCACCAACAGCAATTATCCCAAGCGCGCCAACGACAAGAGCGGCAGTGGCATCGGGCTGGAGCAAGTGAGCAAACGGCTTGAGCTCATCTACCCTGACCGCTACACCTGGGAGCGTGGCCTGCGCAACGACAACACCGAGTACTTCTCTCGCATTGTCATTAACAGTACTGAAGTTTAATCCACAACCCAACATATAAACTATGACCATTAAATGTATCATCGTCGATGATGAGCCGCTGGCAGTGGAGTTGCTGGCCAGCTATGTGCAGAAGATTCCTTTTCTCCAACTTGTGGGGAAGTACAATAATGCCACTGATGCACTCAATGGCGTGAAGGACAGTGATGTCGACCTCATCTTCCTAGATATCCAGATGCCCGAGGTCAGTGGCATGGAGTTGTCGCGCATGTTGCCCGAGGGCACGCGCGTCATCTTCACCACCGCCTTCGACCAGTATGCCGTTGACTCCTATCGCACGGGTGCGCTCGACTACTTGCTCAAGCCCATCACCTACGCCACCTTCCTCGAGGCGTGCAACAAGGCTCTGCAGTGGTTTCAACTGGTGCATCAGAGCGAGAACAAGCCCGAAGACGAGGTCAAGAGCATCTTTGTCAAGAGCGAGTACAAATTGTTGCAGATCAACCTCGACTCGATACGCTATGTCGAGGGTTTGAAGGACTATGTCAAGATCTATACCGACGAGTCACCCCATCCCATCCTGTCGCTGATGAACATGAAAGCCATGGAGCAGATGCTGCCCGCATCGCGCTTCATCCGCGTGCATCGCAGTTTCATCGTGTCGAAAGAGAAAATCCGTGAGATCGACCGCAATCGCATCGTCTTTGGCGACGTCTACATTCCCATAGGCGACAGTTACAAGCAGGCGTTCAACGACTTCTTGGGCCGCTAACCAAAGGCTGACGAGTTACGAGTTACAAGTTACGAGCTACAAGATACGAGTTACGAGCTACAAGGTACAAGTTACGAGTTACAAGTTACGAGTTACAAGATACAAGTAACAAGATATTGAGCAGTAATTCTCAATTTTCCATTCTCAATTCTCAATTAAAAAAAGAAAAAAGTATTACCTTTGCAGTCACAATCAAGTTTTGACTAGCATGGATGACAATTTTGACGACTACTTCATGGCCGACAACCATGATGCCGACAGGCACGAGCAACCGCAGCACCAAGAGACACCGCAGGAGCGCGAAGACCGCGAGATAGCCGAGGCTACCATCGAGCGGCGGCACAACACGGTGCGGCTCATGCTGATAGGTGCCATTGTCGCTATGCTCGTTTTTATCGCTTGGTGGGGTTGGTCACGTTATTATCACCCCTATGAGCAGGGGCAATACAAGGGGTGGGTGATACACATCGCCTCGCAGGGCAGTGTGTTCAAGACCTTTGAGGGCGAGTTGCTGGCCATTGCCTATGCCGACGATAGCATTGTGCGCCGCGACACGCTGCACTTCACCATCGACAGCGACACGCTCGCACGCGATGCCATGCGCTGGAATGCCGACGGGCGCCGTCTGGTCGTGAGTTACGACCGATACAAGGGCACCTTGCCGTGGCGTGGCAGTTCGCCGCTGGTGCTCACGGGCATCGCCATGGACAGCGACCGCATCGAGCGCCTCGCCCCGCAACCCGTCCCCGCAAGCGAGACCGACTGAGAACAACGCAGAGAGAGGATGTGACTCAAATCACATCCTCTCTTTATGTTATGAGCAATTAGTGCTTAATTTTTGAGGGCCTCCATGATCTTGGCCTCGAGTTCGTCGGCTAGTTCGGGGTTGTCAAGCACCATCTGCTTGGCTGCATCGCGTCCCTGGCCCAGTTTGGTGCCGTCGTAGCTGAACCATGAACCGCTCTTCTTGACGATGCCCAGATCCACGCCCAGGTCGATGATCTCGCCCTCCTTGCAGATGCCACGGCCAAACATGATGTCGAACTCGGCCTTGCGGAACGGGGGCGCGACCTTGTTCTTGACTACCTTGACGCGGGTGAGGTTGCCCAGCACCTGGTCGCCATCCTTGATCTGTCCCAGGCGACGGATGTCGAGGCGCACCGATGAGTAGAACTTCAATGCATTGCCGCCCGTGGTGGTCTCGGGATTGCCGAACATGACGCCAATCTTCTCGCGCAACTGGTTGATGAAGATGCAGCACGTGTTGGTCTTGCTCACCGTTGCGGTGAGTTTGCGCAGTGCCTGCGACATCAAGCGTGCCTGCAGGCCCACCTTGTTGTCGCCCATGTCGCCCTCGATCTCGGCCTTGGGTGTGAGGGCAGCCACACTGTCGATGACAATCACGTCGATAGCCGAGCTGCGGATGAGTTGGTCGGCAATCTCCAGAGCCTGCTCGCCATTGTCGGGCTGCGAAATCCACAGGTTGTTCACATCCACGCCCAGCGACTCGGCATAGAAACGGTCAAAGGCGTGCTCGGCATCGATGATGGCGGCGATGCCGCCCATCTTCTGGGCCTCGGCGATGGCATGGATGGCCAGTGTGGTCTTGCCGCTCGACTCGGGACCATAGATCTCGATGATGCGTCCGCGGGGATAGCCTCCCACACCCAGAGCGTGGTTCAGGCCGATTGATCCGGTGGGGATGACATCGATGTTCTCAATGTTGTCGTCGCCCATCTTCATGATCGAGCCACGACCGAAGGTCTTGTCTATCTTGTCCATTGCCACTTGCAGGGCTTTGAGTTTCTCGGGGCTCACTGCGGGGCGTTGGGGCTGTGCGGGCACGGCAGGCTGCTCCTGCTGGGCCTCGTTGTTAATCATAGCGTCTTCCATATTCGTTATATTTTTTTGTTTAAATTCTTTTGATGATGCAAAGTTCGAGGTAATGAGTGCCAAATGATGGCA
>Ga0256407_10006716_pt1 | contig 17639 bp, 16 predicted proteins | sample RumenRJG_04DNA_FD_193489 | JGI IMG/M metagenome (GOLD analysis project Ga0256407, IMG submission 193489) | Bovine rumen microbial communities from Lethbridge, Alberta, Canada - RJG_04 | ecosystem: Host-associated > Mammals > Digestive system > Stomach > Rumen | place: Canada: Alberta...
GCAGGTTGACTGTTCCTGATTTTGGTTGACTGTCCGCGTGTCTTATCGCGTCTAGAAGTTGACTCGGGTTTAACTGTTATTACTGGTTTTTGTTGACTTTCGGGCGTTATCCCTAAGTTTGTTTACTTTCCGAGTCTTATCGCTGTCAGGGGTTGACTGGAGGCCGTAGGCCGGAAGGAGACCCCTGACAGCATGGCAAAGGTAAACTATTTCCAGCGATTTCCAAAGCCTCTTGGTTTGCTCTGATGGCCGCATCCCGATAACTGTGCCAACGCTTCTTGATTTCGCCCTCACAGCAAGCCGCCTGAGCCGGCGTCATCATGTTGATGCTCATATGCGGCCGGCGGGTATTGTAGAAGTCTATTTTGATGACAAGGTCATTGTACAGATCTTCAATGCTGTGGTACACAAGTCCTTTGAGCAACTCGTTCTTGACTGTACTGTTAATACGTTCTGCCTGGGGGTTATCCTTCGGATTGCCACTCTCCGTCATGCTTATCTTGACACCATGCGCCTTCAGTAGTTCGGTATATTGGGCACTCGCGTACTGACAACCTCGGTCAGAATGGTGTATTAGGTCTATCTTTTCCATGTGTTCAAGGCGCTTCAATGCCATCTTAAGTGCTTCTACAGGGTGGCAGGTCTCCAGCGTGTCACCCAGACTCCAACCAATAATCTCTTCCGTGTAAGCGTCCAGGATGATGGACAGATACGCGAACATGTATCTGTGTTCGCTGACCCAGATGGGGATGTAGGTGATATCTCCAACCCATAACTGGTTTGGCCTGGTGGGGATAAGCTCCTTTACCAGGTTGGGATACAATGGCAGATTATGATTGGAGTCTGTGGTTCTAGTACTTATCCGTTTACGTTTACGGACTTTGAGGTTATATGCATCGATGATATCTTCGAACTTATCCCTGCCAATATGATAGATCAATCCTTGCTCCTGCTCATATAGATGCCATAACTTCATCCCGCCTATTCCAGGGTCTATAGCCCGGACCTCCATTATAAACTTCAAAGCATTGGAGATCAGTAGGCTCTTGAATAAAGACTTGGCCTCGTCAAACTTGTAGAATGCCTGCTTCGTCACACCAAGCAGCTCGCAGAGGGAGGCAACCGGATAGCTCCGGTTGTCCCTCGCGTGCAGGCTCTTTACCGCTTGGCGCCAACTTTTTTTCTGATGGGGATGTTAAACTGCTTTTCAGCTACGTTTATCATCTCATCGTACAAATCAGCGCGAAGCTCCGCTTTGCGTAACTGGACCTGTAAACGGCCAAGTTCTTCCTTCAAGGCCTTGATTTCCTCTTGGGAGGCCTTCTCCTGCCGTTTGACAGCGGCAGACTCTTCGTGTTTTGGAGTACTGGCTTTCTGCATCTGATAACGGTATTCCGGGTTCTCACCTACAAAGTTACGAATCCATCGCAAAATTGTTGATCTGGATACCGGAACCAGGTGCGTAATGCGTAAACTGCCCATCCCTTCATCGAAGTACAGACGCATCACTTCGTCATAATACTTCTCTTGGTTCTCTTTTGTCTTTCCCATTTCTTTTCTTCAATGGGAGTCAACTATTTTCAGCGAAAGACAGGTTCCAACAACATTTTGGAACCTGCACCGTTGACACCCGGAACTTGCGCCAGCCTGTCCGTGAACCTGCGCCGTCTGTCCCGGAACTTGCGCCGAAAATTACGGCTCGTTCAAATAAATCTCGCACGTATCAAAGTCTATTTCCCAATGCCCATTAGCGGCAGAACGCCACTCATATTTGGCCGACATCTCGTCCCACCATTTCTGAAAGCGAGTTGCGGTTTCGCCCATATCCTTTACAAGTTTCTCGTACAAGGGAGCGTTTTCAACGCTCACAATCTTAGCAAGCTCTGCTAAACCGTTTTTTCTTTCAAAGAGAGCCTGAATCACTTCCCGCTCTTCAGCGGAGACTTTACCTACGAGTGTTTTCATATCGTTCTTTGTTTACTAAATCCAATTTATTCTGCTGAAGAGCCCGGCGCCGGGAAAAGAGCGCCGAAGCAGACGGAGCCTTCGCGGACGAGAAAATCTCAACATTGTCAAGGAGAATGGAGCCGCAGGATGCCTCTGTGCTGGTATAGTTGAAAGAGAGCTTGATCTCGTCACCGAGAAACCGGCTTAAGTCAATGACTTTGACTTCCCAAGAAACATCGTTCGTGAGATCCATAGAATACGGGTACCATTTGTTGTCCTTACTCGAATAGACAGAAAGGGATACTTCCTCGTTCACATTCGTAAAGTACTTTGCATAGGCACTGAAAGAGAGGAATGCCGAAGTACGGTTTTTCAAATCAATGAGTTTGGACACAAGAGAGGTATTTGCCGCACGGTTACTCCCGCTTGAATAGGCGTTTGCTTTCGCGCACTGCATGCTGGAATCCCACACCCAAGTGTATGAGCCCTGGGTATTAGCCACAGCGGTGAACGATGAGCCCAAGCCGCCAGCAAACTCCTCGGAGAAATAAACTTCGTAACCGGCGCTCACTCCATAAGTTGATGTAGCCATGTTTTCGGCGGTATAGTGATCCCAACCATAGAAATTCATTCCATTTTTTAGCACGCCCATACCGCTGGTATTCAGCGTTACTTCCGGCTCACTGCTACGTACAACTTCAGTAGTATTATAATAAACGTTCTCCACGAAATAATCGGGCTTAAAATACGTTGTCATATAGGTAGACGAAGGGAAAACACCCAATTCAGTGATGTTCGAGGCGCCAGTTGTCACCTTGACACCTATCTCAAAGAAATGAAGATAATAGCCCTTGCCCGGCTCGGAATACCAGTCGGTTTCGACAGCTTCTGCGTACGGGCGAAGGGACACGCCCATAGTAGAGAGAGAGAGCTGACGGGGGTCGGACACCAGTCGCTTGCCCAACTTATCTTCCGCAAATGCATACACACTGACCGTGACATCTCCCAATGGAGACCTCTCCGTGGAGCAATCCACGACAATACTCTCGTCGTCGGAAGCAGGAAGCGCCTTGTCATAAAGAAAATCCTTCCCATCTACACAAACACCTGCAGAGACTAGTGACTCTACGCCTTCGAAATGCAAGGGGAAACGTAAGGCCCAATTGTACTCGTACTCATGGTCTATAGAAGGATGCATTTTATTAATACTAAGGAAATCCACCTCTGTGTCTCCCAGTGTAACCTTCGCCACTTTCTTTGTGGAGAAGGATTCGGTGGAAGAAAATACGGTTCCCTCCTCATTCACCGCATAGGCGCACACATAGTACGTGGTTCCGTGCGAAAGCCCAACGATTTCCATGCCGAACTTCCCCACCCCGGAATTCCCCGGCGCGACGAGTTTTTGGGCCGATGAAGGCGGATTCTTCTCGAACGCAGACGTGGATAGATAAAAGCCCCTTTCAGAAACCACCTGTCCCCCATCCCGATAGACGGTTCCGGAAAGAATGGCCGATTTTTCCGTTACGGCATCTACCGTCACGTTGCTGACAAAAGGCTTCGAGAAAGAGTACTCATACCTGTACTCAGTACTGCAGGCAGCGGTAAGGATTACCAGAGCTATGTTCATCAAAATGCGTCTCATCTTCCTATCAGTTCAAAAGGGTCAAGATATGGGGTAGGATTGTCTTTCAGCGCATGGTTTCGCACCACGTGCGAAGTAATGCACTGACCGCGGGAAGGCGTGTTCACTTCCAGTGTTCTCTTCCTGTTCATCCAAACGCAGCGCTTGCACTGCCAGGCATCGCAAACCCTGCATATAGGTGCATGGTCCAGCCGATAGAGCTCTTCCAGCGGGATGTATACACCTTCGTCCACGCTGCCGCAGGAATCATCCGGATCCTCCAGGAAAAAACCCGGGCACACGTAGAACCGGCCATCGGGAGCAACGGTCAGATGCCTTACGCCAGCATCGCAGTGAGAGGGCTTATCGAGCATGCCACGGTCTGTGACAAGGCTGATTTGAACGCCATCGGCGTATCGGCCCACATCATTCAGAATCTCCTGAAAATGAGCAACTTGAGCGCTCGTCATCTTCCACTCATCGGTAATGATGACGTTCAGCCGCCGGAACTTTCCCTTCAAGGTGCGGACGGCCTCCGGCAGATTCGGAAGAGAGGCCATGCTGGTTCGAAGAATCACGTTCTTATCGGGATTCCCGGCAAAAGCCGACAGGTCTTCCCCAGCATTCAGTATGGGAATATTCCAAACGAAATCACATGTAATGGACGGAGGGCCGATGATAATATGATTGATCTTATCGAGCTCCTCCAGCATCTCTTTCGCGGGCGGTTCAGCGCACAGGACATTCACGCCCATGGCGTGCGTCTGTGCAAAAAAAACGGCTTTCCGGAGAACCTCCAGTGGCATCTTGGTCCCTCCGGACGGAGGGTCCGGATAGTAGCAGAAAGATGGGGCCGATGCATCCAGCATTATAATAAGATATCGCAGCATGCTCCCTCCCTGTTTCTAAGTTTCTCAATTTCTTCCTTGGTCTCAAGCCTTTCGAGACGGGACCAGTAGTAATTATTGGCCCGGACACGTGCCTTGTGCATGCGGCATATGGCCGTAGAACGGCGGAAAATGGTAGGCTTTGAAGCCGCATCATAGTTCTCTCCCTGGCACCAGGAACAACCGGCTGCCACCTCGCATTTCTTGCATTCCTCCGGGCTCTGGGTAAGTCTGTCCAGGGTGAGGAACGGGCGCAGTTTGTCCCGGTCAATTCCTTCACGGACATTACCTATAATAATAGGCTTCTTGTTTCTTAACGAGAAGGCGGCAAAACGGGTACACGGATAGAAGTTACCCGCAGCGTCCACCGAAAGCATCATTCCGGCCCCGCACCAGTTCTGATTCTCACGCTCGGGATCCAAGGGGCGGCCAATATCTCCGGTGAAGAACGAGCAAAAGTGGTCCCGGTAGAGCCCACGGTCTATGATTTCATCGGCCAACGCCACCAGTTGCTCTTCAAAAAGGGCATCGTCCCCGTCTTTCCACACGTCCTCAAATACGCAGTTGACATTGACTTCCTTGATGCCAAGGCTATACAGGTGCAGAATACTTTCCTTCACAAAAAGGATATCCGGGCTGCTGATCGTAACCTTGGTTCCCATGTCGGGGAACTGTGAAAGCCAGAGAGGAAGGTTGCGGACGACATCGTCGTAGGAGCCCCGGTTGCTGTTTTTGTATACTCTGTTGAGATCATGTTTAGCGCGGGTGCCGTCGATGGTGATTCCTATTGAGAGGTGACTCTTGTTCTTCTCAATATACTGCTGAACTTTTTTCTCGTGGTAATTGATGCCGTTGGTAGAGAAGCTGAACCGGTATGAATTGAACCAGGGATGATCCAGAAGAAACAACTGCTGCTTGATGTAGTCGCACAGGCGGTCAATCAGGTCAATTTCCAGAAAGGGTTCGCCACCTATAAAGTCAAAGACGACCGAATCCTCGGAAAACTGCTCCCTGTCTCCAAGAATATAGTCTACGGCAGCCTTGGCGGTCTCAAAACCCATCCTCTCCTTCATGTTCTTACCTACCAGGTAGCAGTACTTGCATGCCAACTGGCAATCCTTGGTGACGATGAAGGTGATGTTCTTGGCCATTCCGCCGCGCCAAGATGTATTTCCTTCCTTGACCTGCATGGCGATTAATTGCTAGATGCTACACAGGCGTTTTTACAAGCTCCATAACATAGGTGATAACAGCTGTTCACGCAAAAAAAGGAGCAGGAGCCTTTGTCGGAGCATCCGCTACTCTGACTCTTTAAACTGTTGGTGCAATAACCTCTGCAAGAGTTGATGCAATAGTCGCTGCAACTGCCGGCACATTCTTGGTAGCACGCAGTGGAACAACTGCTGGAGCAACTGGCATAGCAAGCCTTTGAGCACTCGTAGCATCCACGGCTGGACGCATTCGTGCACTCCTCTTTACAGCCATTGATACACGATCCGCTGCAGCCGCCCGTGCAAGATCCGCCACAGCCACCCGTGCAGGAGTTCTCACAGCCGCCGGTGCAGCTGGTGCATCCGGTCCGGCAGGAACCTTTACATCCGCCTTCGCAGGAATTGCCGCAGCTGCCGGTGCAAACGGAAGAGCACGCACTCACGCAGTCGGAACTACAATCGCTCGTACAACTTCCGACGCACGATCCCGTGCAGCCTTGCGTACACGATTCGTTGCAGTCCAAAACAACAAGTTCTTCCTTGACGCAGGAGGACAAGGGCACCAATCCAGTAATGATGGCGATGGCTGGCAAAGTGGCAGCGCCGAGTCGTTTCAGGAACTCTCTTCTGCCCGATAGCGCGTCATTATCTTTCATTTTACGGCCTATTTATCAACGACTTTCAAATGTATGAAAAATAATTAAACTCTCCAAAAATAATCCCCATCAACCGTTTTTACCAAAACGCTGATATAACGCATTTTACGACTTTTCCTCCAGCCAATTATTCCCAGAGGAAAAGTCGTAAATCACTCACTACAAAGCAATTAAGAAAAACAAGCCTCGAACCGGGCCCGGATCTCGTCTAAGCAGAGATTGTTAATAGAGCCCACGTGCGTGTGGTGGAGCTCTCCCTCATAGTGGAACGTTCCCTCCGCAACGGCTTTTCCCACCTCGCGATAAGCGTCCCGGAACGGAACGCCTTCCTGTACCAGCCGATTCACTTCCTCTACGCAGAAGGCCTGCTGGTAAAGGGGATTGTCCATGAGGCTGCGGTTCACTTCCATGCCGGGGAGGGCAAAGAGGAGCATGTCCAGGCAGCTGTCCAGCTCATCGAAAAGGGGTAAATACACTTCTTTCAGCACCTGCATGTCGCGGGCATAGCCTGAGGGCAGGTTGCCGGTTACCAGCCGGATGTCATTGGGAACGCCCTGCAGGCGGTTGCAGTGGGCCCGCACCAGTTCAAACACATCCGGGTTCTTCTTCTGGGGCATAATGCTGGAGCCGGTGGTGTAGGCGTCGGGGAGTTTCACAAAGCCGAAGTTCTGGCTGGTGAAAAGGCAGCAGTCGGTGGCCAGTTTTCCCAGGGTCTCGGCCAGGCAGGCATAGGCAAAGGCCACTTGCCGTTCGCATCGGCCCCGGCCCATCTGGGCGTAGATGGAGTTGACGGCCAGTGAGCCAAAACCCAGAAGATCGGTGGTACGCCGGCGGTCCAGCGGGGCCGATGACCCATAGCCGGCAGCCGATCCCAGCGGATTGCGGTCGTTCACTTCGTAGGCGGCCTTGAGGAAGACGACGTCGTCGCAGAGGGCCTCGGCGTAGGCACTGAGCCAAAGGCCGAAAGAAGAAGGCATGGCAACCTGCAGATGCGTATAGCCGGGCATGAGGACGTCCTTAAGTTCATCGGCCCGCGTCAAGAGAAGCTCGAAGAGCTGCGAGACCTTTTCCAGGGTTGTGCGCAGCCGCGCGCGGGTGAAGAGCTTGATATCGAGCGCCACCTGGTCGTTACGGGAACGTCCGGTATGCACCTTCTTCCCCAACGGACCCAGACGCGCCTCCACCTCCGAGTGCACGTCCTCGCCGGTAATGACGAACTTTCCTTCCAGCGCCTCCCGGTGGAGGGCTTCCAGGGCGGGGAGGAGCTGCGCGAAGTCATCGGCCGGGAGAAGGCCCACCTCCTTTAGCATGGTGATGTGCGCCAGGGTACCTTCAATGTCGTAAGGTGCCAGCAGGAGGTCCAGTTCACGGTCTTTTCCCACGGTGAAGGCATCTACCTGCGGGGCGTTGTCAAATCCTTTATCCCAAATTTTCATAAGTATCCAGCAGTTTCAGATAGGTCTGCACACCTTTTTCCACTTCTTCTATGAGGATGTATTCGTCGGCCTTGTGCGAAAGCGAAGGATCTCCGGGCCCCAGTTTCACGGTAGGGAACGGGCACAGCGCCTGATTGGACAGGGTGGGAGATGCATAGGTCTCCAGGCCCAGCGTTTCTGCGGCTTTTACCAGCGGATGGTCCGGGCCGATGGAAGAACCGTTCAGGCGGGTAGAGCGGGCTTTCACCTCGCAGTCCACGCTACCCAGGATGCGGGCCAGCACGTCCTCGTTGGGGCCCGTTGTGCGGACATCCACCACAAAGCGGCAGACGTCGGGGATGACATTGTGCTGGGTTCCGGCGCTGATCTGCGTAACCTGCATACCACTCTCGCGGAACCATTCGATAACGGGAAGAGCCTCATAAATGGCATTGATGCCGTTACCCCTTGCGGCATGGCCGGCGACGCCTTTTACGGTGCAGTCCAGCACCATGAGGCCTTTTTCGCTCACGGCCATCCGGAGGCCGGTGGGCTCTCCGATGATTCCGCAGACGATGGGGCCCGCCTTCTCTTCTATTGCGGGGAGGGCTGAGGAAAAGCCATCGGCCCCGCTGTTTTCTTCCTGGGCCGATAGCGAAAGCACCAGCGTGTGGTGCTGCGGACGAGCCGCAAGGAATGCATGGGTCAGGGCCACCAGCGAGCCGCCGTCGTCGCTGACGCCCAGCCCGTAGAGCCGTCCGCCTTCCAGCGACGGAGCGTAGGGGTCGCGCGTCCAGCCATCGGCCGGCTTCACGGTATCGATGTGCGCATCCAGCAGCACGGCGGGGCCGCTTCCTTTGATGCAGAAGAGATTGTTTCCTGCCCGGAAGGGGCTGAGGCCATGGCTGCGAAGCCACGCCTCCAGGAAATCGGCCACCCCCTTTTCCTCGCCGCTGGGCGAAGGACGGGCGACCAGCGCTTTGAGAAGCTCTATCATAGGGCTTCTTCCGGATGACGGCCGTAGTAAACCCGGAGCGGGGTTTCCATGAGTTTGATAAAGCCTTTGGCATCTTCGGGGCTCCAGCCCTTCTGGCCTTCGCCGTAGGCGCCCAGCGGGTTGTTCACGAGGTCGTTCGGGGTGTCTACTCCCGTGCACTCATACCACTTGGGGCCCACCGTGAGAATGACGGTGCCGGTTACCTGGCGCTGGGAGCTTTCCAGCATGGCCTCGATGTCCCGCATCACGGGCTCGAGGTACTGGCTCTCATGCAGGAACATGCCGTACCAGGTGGCCACCTGGTCTTTCCAGTACTGCTGCCACTTGCTCAGGGTAAATTTCTCCAGGTATTTGTGTGCGCTCAGGATGAGCATGGGGGCGGCGGCTTCGAAGCCCACGCGTCCCTTGATGCCAATGATGGTGTCTCCTACATGGTTGTCGCGGCCGAGGCCATATCCGTTTACCAGATTTTCCAGGTACTGGATGCCTTCTACCGGAGAGAAGGCCTTGCCGTTCACGCTGCAGAGTTCACCTTTTTCGAAGCCCAGCTTTATGGTTTCGCTGCCGGTTTTGGTGACGGTCTTGAGGTAGGCTTCTTCCGGGAGACCTTCCCGGCTGTCCAGGATTTCTCCTCCGCAGATGGAGGTGCCCCAGAGGCCAATGTTGTAGGAGTATTTGAGCCTGGCGAAGTCGGCCTGGAAGCCGTGGCTGTTGAGGTAATCCACTTCCTCCTTGCGGGAAAGGGCCTTGTCGCGGGTGAGGGTAATAATCTCTTTCTCCGGGCACAGGATGGCAAAGGTCATGTCAAAGCGGACCTGGTCGTTGCCGGCGCCGGTGGAGCCGTGGGCAATGGCATCGGCCCCGATCTCGTTGGCGTAGCGGGCGATGGCGATGGCCTGGAAGATGCGCTCGCTGGAGACGGAAATGGGGTAGGTTCCGTTGCGCAGGACGTTGCCATATACCATGTAGCGGATGCTCTTGGAATAGTATTCCTGCTTTACGTCCAGGGCGACAAAGGCTTTGGCGCCCAGCTTGTAGGCGTTTTCCTCGTTGGCCTTGAGCTGCGAAGGGGTGAATCCGCCGGTATCGGCACAGGCGGCATGGACTTCCCAGCCTTCCCGGCTCAGGTACATTACTGCATAGGAGGTGTCAAGGCCGCCAGAGAAAGCGACGACGACTTTTTTCTTTTCCATTTTGTTTTTGGGCTAGGGTCGAATATCATTCCTGTGCACAGGCAGTTCTTGTTGCCGCTGCGCTGGAGAACATCAAAATACTGGCAGGTTTCACAGCCCTTCCAGAACTCCTGGTCTGCCGTGAGCTCGGTAAAGGTAACCGGCGTAAAGCCCAGCTCGCTGTTGATTTTCATGACGGCGAGGCTGGTGGTGAGGCCAAAGAGCTTGGCCCCCGGGAATTTTTGCCGGGCCAGGTGGAAGGCGGCCTTCTTGATGGCCATGGCCAGGCCGTGACCGCGGAACTGCGGCTGTACAATGAGACCGGAGGTAGCCACATAGCGGGAGTGTTCCCAGGATTCAATGTAGCAGAAACCTGCGAATTCTTCCTTGAACAGGGCTATAACGGCCTTGCCCTCCTCTATTTTGGAGCGGACATAATCATGGCTACGCAAAGCCAGGCCGGTGCCTTTGGCGCGCGAGGCATCGGCAATGGCCTGGACTACGGCGTCTACATACGGAAGGTGCTCCGTTGTAGCCGGGCAGATGGTGAAGGGTTTCATTTGCATCCTTTTGTATAAAATTTGCATAATTCCTACGAATTATACATTGGGATGCAAAGATATACAAAAATATTCGAAAAAACTTAACTTTCTTGGATTTCGAACAAGTTCAGGAAGCCCGTCATCATGAATACCTGGCGGATTTCGCTGTTGATGTCCTTCACAATGACCTTTCCGCCCTTGGCAGCAGCGGCCTTACGGACGGTAAGGAAGATGCGAAGACCCGAACTGGAGATATAGCTGAGTTCCTTGCAGTCCAGCACCAGCGTCTTGTCGGCCTGGTCTACGAGAGGCTGCAGGGCGGCAGAGACTTCCGGAGATACGGCGGTATCAAGACGGCCGTTAAGAACAGCAGTAAGGACATTGTCCTTTTCAATGATTTTTACTTCCATAATTTATTGTAGATTTTTTGACATCGTAAGAATATTCTTTCCGTCCACACGTTCGTAGTGGACGCTGTCCATGATATTGCGCACCAGGAAAATGCCCAGGCCGCCGATGGGACGGTCTTCCACATCCAGGGTGATATCCGCCTCGGGGGCGGCGGTGGGGTCGAAGGCCTTGCCGCTGTCGGAGATGATGAACTTGAGATGGTCTTTGTGAATGATGGCCTCAATGTCCACCAGACCGTCAGACCCTTCCGGATAGGCGTAGAGGATGACATTGGTAACAGCCTCTTCCAGAGCCAGGTTCAGGCTCAGGGTAAGGGAGGAACTGAGGCCGGCCAGCTGGCCAACCGTCTCCACGAAGTCGGCCAGCTGGGGAATTTGCTGGATATCGTTGTGGAGGATAAGATGACGTTCTTTCTTTTCCATAGGACTGTCATTCAAATATCGGATGTAGAGCATGGTGAGGTCGTCGCTCTGCGGGGCGGTTCCCACAAAGGACCGGACGGCACCTTCCAGGCGTTCTATTTGCTGGTTAGCAGAAAGGGAATGATCCAGTTCATGCATCATGCGCTCGGTGCCGAACTGGTTGTTGCTCTGGTCCTCGGCCTCATTGAGACCGTCGGTATAGAGGAAGATACCGCTGCCGCAGGCGAGGTCTGTTTCCTGCTCCGTGAAGGACATGGAGGGCATGACGCCCAGCGGCAGGTTGGGAACGACCGGGAGGACGACGGAAGCATCGGCCGACAGGATGACGGGCGCATTGTGCCCGGCGTTGCAGTAGCGGAGATGCCCGCTGGCGAGGTCCAGCACGCCGCAGAAGAAGGTGACGAACATGTCGTTGATGTTCATCTCCACCAGGTTCTGGTTCATGTTGGCGACAATGCGTACGGGGCTCTTCTCGTGGCCGGCCACCGTACGGAACAGGCTTCGGGTCACGCTCATCACGAGGGAGGCAGGGACGCCCTTTCCCGACACGTCGCCGATGCAGAAGTACAGGCGCTCGTCCCGGATGAAGAAGTCGTAGAGGTCTCCTCCCACTTCTTTGGCCGATACCAGGGTGGCGTAGATGTCTACGTCGTGCCGGCTCGGAAACGGCGGGAATGTCTTGGGAAGCATGGACTCCTGGATTCCGCTCGCGACGTGCAGTTCGCTCTCGATACGGCCCTTCTTTTCCTGGACCGCCAGGAGCTTCCGCTGATTGAAGAGGGTGTAGAGCAGAATGACAAGGAGAAGCATGAGGCCCAGAAGCTCCAGGCCCAGCATCCGCTGGTTCAGGTGGCGGATTTCACTGAAAATCTCGTCCTCGGGGATGCTGATGGACATGGACCAGCCGGTCTTATTCATCCTGTCATAGAAGATATAGTAATCTTCTCCCTGGATATGCACCCGGCGGCTACCTTCCTTTCCGGCCAGGATGTCCTGGTTGACGGCGTCAAAGGCGGAGGCTTTATCCATGTCGCGGGAAAGATCCAGGATGCTCTTCCGGTACATGGATTCGTAGGGCGGGCTGGTGGCCATGATGTTGCCGCTCTGGCTGATGAGCATCTTGAGAGCTCCGGGATAGTCGTCCACCGAGGCAAGGCGGTCCGACACCCAGTTCATGGCAACGTCGGCGGTAATGACGGCGGCCAGTTTTCCCGTGTGGTCCCGCACGGGGACGGAATAGGTGATCATGAGCCGGTTTCCGCCGCCTTCATCGTAGTAGGGCTCCGACCAGTAACCGGCATCTCCAGCTTCCAGGGCACCCTTGAACCATTCATGTTCCAGGTAGTTGTATTCTTCCGTTCCCAGCTGGGCGCTCCTGATGGTATCTCCGTCCCGGTAGGCATAGGGGGCGAAGAGGCGCCCGGACTTGGAAGGGTTATAATTCTCCACGAGGGCGATGGCCGATCCATAGACGATCGGGTTATCCAGCACCACGCCGCGGGTGATGGACCACAGGCTGTCGGGAACGGGTACCAGAGCGCGTGCGCTCCAGATATTGTTACGGACGGCGCTCTCCACCAATTCCACAACGCGGACAAAATCCTGCTCCACCCGGTCGATATTGTCCTGTGCACGACGGTAGGCACTCCTCGTGACCATTTCGCGCATGCGGCTGTACTGCAGCATCGAGGTCAGGAAGAGCAGGACTACGGCCGTCAGGACAACCGCGGCACCTTGCAGGGCTGCGACCAGGTTATGATTGTTCTTGATGGAGCGCATAAGATGCTAGATGATCCCCTTGAGCACGGCGCGGAATTCGGGCATGGGACGGCGGGTGTCGCGTTCCACGATGAGGGTCTTGAGACCGGCAAAAGGCTTGATTTCCTCTTCCACGTCCTTCAGGCTACGGTCTGTCCCGAAATAGGCGGGGACAAACTCCTCCCAGAAGCGAATGGCAAGGCTCTTGGGCATGTGGAAGGTTTCCTGGATGAAGGCCTCGTCGCTGAGGCAGGTGCAAAGATATACCATGGCTACGTCAAAGAGATGGTTGCCGTAGCAGAAGTCTCCAAGGTCTATGAAATAGCGCTTGTCTCCCACAAAGATGGCGTTGGAGTACTGGAGGTCTCCGTGGATGGCGGTATCTTCGTCGGGGACGTCGGAGATGAACTTACCCAGGGCGTCTTTCTCTGCCTTGGTGAAGAAGGGATTCTGCTCCAGGAGGCGGTAGTAACGGTCTTTTACGTTCTCGAACTGGGTGGTGTCCACTTTCACTTTATGAAGGTCCAGGCACATCCTGGCAAAATCTGCGGCGAACTCACCCACTCTTTCCGGCTCGTCTGCCGTGGCGCGGGAATAGGACTTCTTGCCCACGATGCGGTGGAAGCGGATGCCATACCTGCCATCTTCCGTTACCACGTATTCTCCGGGTTCGGGCGTGGGGATGCCCAGGTCGTATACTTTCTGGGCCAGGTGCATCTCGTCCAGGGGCTGCTGGATTTTTCCGGGGAAATACAGTTTGAGCATGACGCTGGGGTCGCTGATGCAGTCGAAGCTTTCTCCGTTGGCGCCGCCACCGGAAAGGACGTAGTCCGAGAGGGATATTTGTTTGGCTTGTTCCATAGTCTATTGGTTCATGAAGGGAAGGTCCTGCACCTGTTCCAGGAGCATCTCGGCCATCATTTCGTTGGAGGGAGATTCTCCGTTGAGGGCGTCAAAAAGTTTGGTGATGTCTCGTTTGCCACCTCCGTTTTTCACAATGGCCGCGATGCAGAGGTCCTGCGGGCCCAGGGAAGAGGAGATGATGTCGAGGTCCGTGAGGCCAATCTGGTAGCAGGCTATCTGATAGCCGCCTTCGCAGTATTTTTTGACGAGATTGTCTATGTCTCCGAGGGTCTTGCAGCCCATGGCCTTGAACACGGCCAGGTACGGCATCAGGCTCACCTCCTGGATCTCGGCCTGGTTGACGGCGGCGATGCGCTTGTTGAGCTTGTCAAAGGGCTTGAGCTGCAGGTAGCTGCGGAAGGTGTCTCCATCCAGCTGGACCTCGTCCAGGTTGCCGGATGCCACAAGGGCCTGTACGCGGCGGCGGTAGTCGGTGAGGTCGCTGCGGATCTGGCTGAACTGCTCGTCCACCAGCTCCAGCAGGCCGGCCAGGCGGGAAAGGTTGCGAAGGTACTCCTTGGGTACCTCCACGCCCGATTTGTAGCCGGTGTCGTGGTTCATGTTGGCCCAGGCGTGCTGCAGTACCGTCCTCATCTGAATCTCGAAGCGGTACGGGAAGCCCTCCGTGCGGCAGATATAGTGCAGGGACATGTAGCCGAAGCTGTCAATCTCATGAGCCTTGCGCTTGTCCACGGAATTCTCCCAGTCTATCTCGAAGAGACGGTCTACGGCCGATGCCACCTTGTCCACGTCATCTATATAAAAGGTAATGACGCGAACGCCCACAATGTCGGTGATGTCCTGAAGGGAAGCATACTTGGAGCCCTTGAGTTCCAGTTTTCCGGCGAGGGAGCCTTCCGTCTTGACGCGGCCTTCGATGGAGGCCACTATGAGACCGGCTTCTTCGAAGACTTCCTTGAGAAGGGACAGTACCTGATTCTTAACCTGCTCGAACTGGGGCAGGTGTTCCCGATACTCCTCCAGAATGGCTTCGCAGTGGGGATCCAGTTGATACTTTTTGGCGGACATAACGTGTTATCAATTCCTATTTCGCAAAAGTACGAAAGTTTTTTTGTAAAAAAAACCATTAAAAAAACATTCTTTCCCTTGCGGATTCGGAAAAAAGTCGTACATTTGCAGTCCCGTTCGCGGGACTCATTGAGATATGGTGTAATGGTAGCACTACAGATTCTGGCTCTGTCAGTGAGGGTTCGAATCCTTCTATCTCAACACATTTTGGCGGGGTAGCTCAGCTGGTTAGAGCGTCGGATTCATAATCCGGAGGTCGTGGGATCGTGACCCACTCCCGCTACCAAGCCCACACTTAAACTTCATTATACCTGCCCGGCGCTATACTTAGCGGCGGTTTTTTTGTGTATTTTCGTGGCGGGGGCAGGTGGCGCAGGTTCCAGGGACGAGCGGCGCAGGTTCAGAGGTAGGCGGTGCAGGTTCCAAAACAGGGGCGAAAGCTGCGCCACCGGAGCAACGCAGAAGGCCGATTCGCGGTGCAGGTTTCGGCCCTAAAATGGAACCTGCACCATTTAAGGCTGAACCTGCGCCGTTTACGTCGGGACCTGCACCGTTTAAGGCTGAACCTACCGAGTGACCTCCGGCTTGACATAGCGGTCACCGGTGGCGGCCTTCACGGCGTCAATGAACACCGGTGAGTAGGCGGGAGAGGTGTGGCGGCCGGGGATGATTTCACCGTCCTTGGAAGGGCGGGCCACCTGGTCGTTGTGTTTCACGATGAGGAATTTGGCCAGTTTGTCCCAGCGCTTCATCATCTTGTCCGTGTAGGCGATGGTTTTACCCGTAAGGTAGTCGGTGAGCTCCCAGGCTGTAAGGGTGGCGGCATGGGCCTCCACTTCGGCCTGATCGGCTTCATAGTAGTCTTCCAGTTCCTTCTGGGCATCGCGCAGGTCTTCGATCATGGCGCTCCAGCGGGGGTAAACCATGTTGGCCACCCAGTTGTTCATCCAGAAGGCGCTGTCGAAGGAGAACTCGGTGAGCTTGTTGTTCTCCTCGCGGAACGGATCCGGAATGCGGTTGATGCCGCAGTACACGGGCACATAGGCCACCATGGTGGCATCGTCCAGGTTGAAGTAGGTGATGCCGCCCACGGCGTCGGGGAGCCAGGAGCGCATGCGGCACACCATGGTCATGCCGCTCTGCTGACAGCCGATGGGACGTTCGCGGAACAGGGCCGTGCCCTCGGAGTCCTTGAAGTTCACGGGCTGATTGCGGTAGGGGGAGGCCCAGGGACCGGCGCTCACATCGGCCGTCATGTCAAGGGCGGTTCCCTCGTAGTGGTCTCGCATGTCGCTTTGGATGTCGCGGTAGCTCACGGGAGCGTCGGGCTTGATCCAGAGGGGAAGGTGATCGATCTCGCTCATGTCTCCGTTAATGAAGGGCAGGTAGGCGTCCATCTCCTCTTTATTATAATGGTGGCGGAAGAAGCTCCAGACGCGGGCTTCGCAGGCGCGGATCTTACTGAAATCCATGGGGCCATAGGCCTCACGGAAGCTGAAGTCGGCATCGGCCCCGTCAAAATAGCCCATCTCGCGGGCGAAGGAGATGACATCGGCCGAGTACATGCAGTTTCCGTCCTTGGTAATGCAGAAGCCCAGCTTCTTATCGGCCTTCTTTACCTGCGGGAACTGCTGGATGCGGCTGGAGTTGGCGTAGGCGGTGATGCAGTCGTCGGGGACGCGGAGGGCTACCCAGACGGCGCCCTTGCGGCCTTCTCCCTTACCCACCAGTTCCATGATCCAGGCCTCGTCCTTGTCGCACACGGCGAAGGACTCGCCCGTTTCGTTGTAGCCGTACTCCTGCGCCAGGTTGTGCATGACGGCAATGGCTTCGCGGGCCGATGCCGCCCGCTGCAGGGCCAGGTTCATGAGACTAAAGTAGCCCAGCCAACCTTCGGGATTGCGCAGTTCCTTGCGGCCGCCCCAGGTGGTTTCCACGATGGAAACCTGTTTCTCGTTCATGAGACCCGTAACGGCGTAGGTATAGGGAGCCTGCGGAATATAGTGCACTCCGCCATTATATCCCCACGCACGGATAGCTACCGTCTCTCCGGGAGCGTGTGCACCCGGCGCCGAGTAACTGAGCGAGGACGCGAAGCCGAAGCTGTCGCAGTTATACGTGCAAATGACACTTCCGTCCACGGAAGCTTTCTTTCCTACAATAAGGTTGGTGCAGGCATCTGCCCTTTCCATCCCGGAAACAAGGCAGGCCGCTGCAAGGGCCAGGGAGAGTAAACGTTTCATGTTTACAAAGATAAACATTTTGGCGGAATGCGCTTTTTACTTTAACTCGGTAGGTTCAGCCTTAAACGGTGCAGGTTCCGGGATAAGCGGTGCAGGTTCCAAAACAGGGGCGGAACCTGCGCCGCGAATCGGCCTTCTATGCTGTTCTGATGGTGCAGGTTTCGGCCCTAAAACGGAACCTGCGCCATTTAAGGCTGAACCTACCGGTGAGCGCTACGTGCGGCCAGAAGTGAAGAAGTAATTCTCGCTGAGGCACAATTTTTTGACAAAAAGCGGTTTTTCGTTTATCTTTGTAAGGACAATAGTTCGTTAATTTTATAGATTTTACGCCACGGCGCGGACGCCGTAGAATAAGAGTTCTTTGAAATCAGTGTTATTTAATCGCAAGTTCGCGTGTTTCGCGGACATTGCAATAAATCGATCCA
>Ga0256407_10006718_pt1 | contig 17637 bp, 8 predicted proteins | sample RumenRJG_04DNA_FD_193489 | JGI IMG/M metagenome (GOLD analysis project Ga0256407, IMG submission 193489) | Bovine rumen microbial communities from Lethbridge, Alberta, Canada - RJG_04 | ecosystem: Host-associated > Mammals > Digestive system > Stomach > Rumen | place: Canada: Alberta | collected...
GCCGACTGGCGGTCCCATCCCGTCATTGCATCCGTGCGGATAATCTTCTCTTCCGTATATTGTGGGAAGACGATAGGTGCAGCCAGGATGCTACGACCGAACATAAACTCGTCCGTGATGTCCCAAACCCGCTTGTCGTTGGCAAAGTCGGCAAACAGTGGACGCATATAACTATCATTGTTAGAAGTCACCTGCCAGGCAGTACTATATAAATACGGTATCAGTTGATAGCGTAAACGGATGGCCTGCTCGATGGCATCGTAGACTGGTTCACCCTTCTTGCCGAACTGCCATATCTCGCGAGGAGCATCAGCGCCATGACTGCGGAATACTGGGCAGAACAGTCCGTACTGCATCCAGCGTACATAGAGTTCCTGAAACTGCGGATTCTTAGGAGCCGAAGCCGGTCCCATGGTGTTATAGGAACCACAGAAGAATCCGCCGATGTCGGTATTGAAATTGGGGTTGCCTGTCAACGTAAAACTCAGTCCGGCAGGCACCTGCTTCCGCAACATGTCCCATGATGAGTTCACGTCACCGCTCCACATGTTCGAACCATAATGCTGCTGACCGGCAAAGGACGAGCGAGTCATAATGAAGACACGCTTTTCTCCTGCTTCTTTACGCTGGGATTTATAGACGCCACGCACAGTCTCTAAAGGAAATGCGTTACGTAATGAGCGCCAAGTACCACCATGCACCTGATGGGCGTAGTCGCTTTCACGGGGATTGAAGAAGTCTGGGTCCGTAGAATCCATCCACCAAGCATCAACACCATAGTTGTAAAGTGTCCGCAGATACTTCCAATAGATGTCACGGGCAACAGGACTGAAGGCATCATAGACCTTCACGCCAGAAGGATATTTCATGATTGGCGGCCAGACGTGAGAGATGCCGCTTTGAGGCCAAGTCTCAATAGGCAACAACAGCCCTTTTTCGTTCAATTCACGGAACTGTTGTGTCATTGGCCCGAAACTGGCCCAGATACTGATCATGAAGTGCGCGTGCTTCTCATGCACATTCTTGACAAGTTGCGGACCTTTTGCAAAATCCTCGGCAAGGAAGTCCATGGCATTCCATAGATAGTTCGAACCCCAATATTGCCAGTCTTGGATGATACCGTCGAGGGGCACCTGTAAGTCACGATACTGATCTACGATGCTTTCTGTCTCAGCAGCAGTCTTATAGCGTTCCTTTGACTGCCAGTAGCCAAAGGTCCACAGGGGGAACATAGGTACGTCACCTGAGAGATGGCGCATCTGTGCTATCACGCCGTCAGCCGATCCGCCCAACATGAAGTAGTAGTCCACGGCATCGCCAACCTGTGAGCAGAGAGTCATGCCTTCGGCTCCGTCGTCGAACTGTGTGGGCGAGTAGTTATCCCAGTAGATACCCCATCCATTGACAGACTGTAGTACGTTCTGAAAATCCTCCAAATTCGACTGCTCCATCAGTTTATGGGAACCACGACGGTTCAGTTTTCCGTCTTGGAAAGTGCCCAGTCCGTAGATGGCTTCGCCTTCCTTGAGGGTAAAGGTCTGTCCAACCTTACACGAACCTGCATTGCTACCCGTCGTGAGTTGTTCGAACGTCGCGCTTTTCTCACGCAGTAAGGTTCGACCTTTGCCGTCAGCGAAAGTGAGAGCACCTCGAGCATCCATTTTGACGCTTAACTTTCCACTGCTGGCCGACAGCCCCTTTTGGGTGATATTGACGGACTCGGGTTTTGCCAAAACAACAAGGCTCTTCTTTTCGTAGGCATGATTGGCGGGCGTCTTCACGATTCTTACAATGGTGGGGGTATAGAACTCCACCTTCACTTCTGTCTCTCCAGTTTGCCAAACAATGGGTTGCTGGGCTTTCATAGGTAATATGCCCAATAGCACAAATACTATGGAAACCAATGTTGATTTTGCCTTATTCATATCGTTACGGGTTTTAGGGTTCAATAATACGGTAGTTGCCACTGAGATGCATGAAAGCAAAGAGTCGAAGCAGACCATCATAATAGGCATCGAAATAACCATCGGCAGTGGGTTCGTGTTTGGCATTCCATAAGGCAAAGACAAAGTCCTTGCGCTTCTCGTGGCTTGTGAGGATAGAGGCAGCGGCAGTGGTGGCAACGAGACCTATGCTGTGGCGCAATACCTTGCCACTGTTGCCTGCAGGGAGTATCTCCCCTTCATCGGGCAGCGTGCCGTCAACACGATACTGATCAACGAAGTCGTTGATGCCTTTGCTGTAGAAGAAATTTTGTATGCGCTCACCGTAGGCTCTCTGCCACTCAGCGTCGTCACCGCTCCATGTATAGTCGAGGGTGATATTCATCGGTACACGCCAAGAGTCGTATCGGAAATTCTCGCCCCCTGAACGTCGACCGCCAGGAAACTGAAGTGGCATTCCATCGTAGCCGCACATGTCAGGATTCAGGCCCGTGACGGGATGGATAGCCTTATGAAGGAACTCCCGACTCTTAGCCGCACAGTCGCGCCAGAGGTCAGCACGTCCATCATCTGCCCATCGTGCCCATACCTCGTAGAAGGCAGGAATATGGTATGAGGGGTCTGTGAAGCGCTGTCCGAATCCATCGGGTGTGAAAGTGATGAGGTGCGTTTCGGGATCAATGAGGAATATCTTCTGTGGGCCGTTAGGACGAGAGAAGGGTGCAGGGGTGGGACGTGGCTCAGGGGTGTACTCGCGTGGCATCGTGCTGTTGAGGATGTGCTGCGCCTCGGCCAGATAGTTGATACCCGTTTGGTTGCCCCATCTGTTGGATGCAAAAATGAGGGCGGTGATATAGTATAGTTCACCATCGCTGGCGGCACCCTCGGCGTTACGGGTTCCGTCGGTCTTGCAACTCCAGGCAAAATAGCCCTCCCGTTGTCCGCTTTGGTGCTGCATGTATTTGCGGCTCCAACGCCACAGACGGTCGAAGATGTCCTTCTTGTCGAACTGAACGGCAATCATCATGCCGTAGGACATGCCCTCGGTGCGTACGTCATGGTTCTTGATGTCGGAGATATAACCCATCGTGTCGCCTACCTCGAAGTACACTTTGTTGGGTCCCTTGAACTCATCGTTGAACACCTCTTCTAATTTCGCATTCACAGCAACAGAGTCCAGCCCCAACTCAACGAAGAGGTTGCGGGGCTGGCCATATAGCGTTGTGACCATTGTGAGACCAATGAGCAATAGTAGTTTCTTAGTCATATCTTATTCGGGTAATATGGGCTCGCCCATCTCTGATGCCTCGGCATCGTTGGCATCAAGTTTGAAGAGCATGAACTGTGGTTTCTCGGCTGTGCAAGGCTCCCATCCCAGCCCTTGTCCTTCACCGTTGGGATCACTGTATTTGGCAAAGTTGGTCCATGCGGTGAGCATCTTCTCAGAGAGATCCCAGTCACCTTGTGTCCATGGACGCCAACAATGCTTCAGGCTCTTGAATACGAACCAGAGATCGCTGCTATGGAATGCGCCTTTCAGACGGGCGGTAACCTCTGGGTGCGAACCGTCGTCGGGCAGAGGACGGGCAAACTCGTAGGCCCAGGCCTTGTTGCCTTGTTCCTGACGAACCTTGCAGAATTCGGCGATGCCAGGCGACATGTTGCCCATGTCGTTCAGCGTGTAGCCAATCATATAGGGGATGTCGGCGATGGTACCCTTGCGGGTGGCCTCGTCGAAGGTTCTCAGCGACACATAACCGTCGATGATGGGGCGCTGCATGAGGAAGAGGTCACTCTTGTTGACCATGTTATACAGGCGGCCAACGGTGTACATAATCTCTGAAGAGGCAGTACGCAACTGCTTCAAATCGGTCATGCCGGCCCAGTCCATTACCTGTTTTGTCTCGGCTTCACTTTCTTGTAGTGAAGGCATATAGGAGAAGAACTTATTCATCGGTGTGGCTGGTTTTGCCTCCTGTCCTTCCTTGGCTGGTATGGTCAGGCCGCCGCCACTCATGATGACTGCCTTGTGGAACAGGCCTTGAGCCAGAGGGCTCTCGCAGAGGGTGCGCACACTGCCCGCACCGGCACTCTGTCCGAAGATGGTCACGTTGTCGGGGTCGCCACCAAACTGGGCGATGTTTTCCCTGACCCATTTCAGCGACTGAATCTGGTCGAGGATGCCATAGTTGCCTGACACATGATGTGGACTCTCGGCCGAAAGTTCTGGATAGGTCATGAATCCAAAGATACCCAGACGGTAGTTGATGGTGACGAGCACCACGTCTTTCGATGCCCATTCCTGACCGTCGAATTCGGGCTCGGTGCCCCAGCCCTCCATGTAGCCGCCACCATGAATCCAGAGGGCTACAGGCAGTTTCTTGTCTGTTTGTCCAGGAGCCTTTGTCCATACGTTGAGATAGAGGCAGTCCTCGCTATAGGGCGCCTCGTCGCCATATCCCCACTCAGTGGCATATCCGCCAGGCAGATGAGAGGCCTGATAGCCGGGATGTCCGAACTTGTCGCACTGACGCACGCCCTCCCAGGCTACGACGGGCTGGGGCTCCTTCCAGCGGAGATCGCCAATAGGAGCGGCAGCGTAAGGGATGCCACGATAGACATAGACACCAGGTTTTTCAGCCTGTACACCTTGAATCTGTCCGCCCTCGATGCTCAGCACGGGACAAGTCTCTTGTTGTTGTTGAGTAGAGCAACTCATGAATGCCAGCAAAGGCAGTAATAATAGGATTTTTTTCATTGTTTCGGTGTGTTAATGTCTGCTATTATGTTCGTTACTGTTTCTGGAAGTTCCATTTTGAGTTGTCGGTGCTGAAGTCGTAGGGAGCCAGCGTGGGAGTGGAGTCGCCAGCGGAATAGATGCAGTAAGTGGTGTTTGTGCCCTGCTGGCCGGGAATGGCCTTGGGCATGATGCGGTAGGTACCGTCGGTCAACTGCTCGATGCGCCAGAGTTGTTCGTCAGCACCGGTAAAGGCGGGGACAGTGGTCAATTCCTTATCGGCAGTGGCGGCAAGGGCGCGGTCAGTGCCGGCGATGGTAATCTTGAAGTATGGCGCGCTCAGATAGCCGCCAGCCTCGTTGACGGGCGTGATGGTCCAGTGCTGCCAGGGGCGGAACATGTAGTCGCAACAGCGCACGGCGATATTGCCTGCGGGCCATTTGTCCTTCACCTCGTCAAGTGTTTGGCAGGCAATGGGCACAGGGGGCTTCTGCATGGCCTCGCGGTTGAACCATCCCTGACGCTCCTGCTTCATGCGTTCAAAGTCGACGGCGATTTCCAGCGAGTAGCCGCGGCGCTCGCTCTCGATGGCGAAGGTGCCGCCTTTGAACTGTTCGCCACCTACGGGCCAGCCGTTCTTCCAGAGCAGGGGACGGACGGCCAGGGTGGAACGGCCGCTCAGGTCGAAGTCGGCCTCCCAGTGGAAGGAAGCCACCTCCACGCCCTCGTCAATGATGGTACGACCAAAGTGGCCTGCACCCGTCTTGCGGTCGCCAGCATTGAACACCATGCGTCCGCCGCCGTGGAACATATCGCGCCCGACATTGTCAAAGTACGGGCCTTCCACGTTGCGCGAGCGTCCCACCACAATGTTATAGGTAGAGTTTACACCGTCGCAGCAGGTGCCGTGGGTGCCTAATAGGTAATACCAACCGTCCTTGTAGATGAGGTCGGTAGCCTCGCAGTCGATGGCGATGTCCTTCTCCTTGTTGCCCTTCATGCGGAATCCTGTCTTCGGGTCGAGTTCAATGAGACGGATGGTGCCGAAGTAGGTGCCGTAGGTAGCCCACAGGCGTCCTGTCGTGGGATCGAGGAGCAGGCAGGGATCGATGGCATCCTGGTCTTCCATACCGTCGGAAGAACAAACTTCTACTGCATCAGTCCATTTGAAATCCGGTGACTTGGGGTCTAGGGTCTTGTTCCACATGGTCAGGATACGGCCGTTGTGACCTCCACCCAGTCCACCGCCTGTTGCACCATAGATGCAGAGATAGCGGTCGCCAATTTTCATTACGTCGGGGGCTGCACCGCCGCCGGGACGGTCGGCACCACTGTGCCATGACCAGCCGTCGTCGCTGATGAGTCCGCCACCACCCGTACCGAAAGTGTAGTACTTGCCGTCACATTCGGCCAGCGTCGAAGGGTCGTGGATATAAGGTGCGCCAACCTGTGCCATGACAGGCGTCATGGCAATGTAAAAATTAAACAATGAAATAATGAGAAATATACGTTTCATATAGCGTTGTTTCGTTAAATTGTTTTTCGTTTAATCGTTTAATCGTTATTTCGTTAAATCGAGTTTAAAGTTCTTTACAGGATTTCCTTTCTCGTCGATGAAGCGGACACACATGTCTGCCAGACCTGGACCGTTGATGACGGCACCACGCAATACGTGACTGCCGGGCTTGAGGGTGAGACGGCGTGACGTTCCATCGTCTTCCACCATGCGGCGGTCACCCTCCAGCAGCAATACCTCTTCACCGTCGATCCACCACATGGAGGCTCCGTTGGAACCGACAGCCAGACGTATATCCTGCAGTTCTTCCGCAGTGACAATGACAGTCGTCTCTACCCAATAGAACGAGCCGTAGGTCTGCTTGCCATACTTCTCAGCGAAGCGGAACAACTTCATGTTATAGGTCTCGCTGTCCAAGTTATACCACTTGGCCTTCTTCTGCTGTTTAGGCAAATTAGCCAGTTCGTCGGCGAACTTGTTTCGCAACCACGAGTCTGTGAAGATGATATTAGAGCGCACGTCGACAGCCATGGGTTCCATCATGCGCCAACGGCGGATGAAGCCCTGCTCGTCTGGCGGTATCGGGGCGGCACCCTTGGCAACAGGGGTGAAATAGTTGGGGCGGTTCTTGAACTGCACCCAGTCGAAAGACACGGAGGCATCGCCCTCGTTGGTGATAACCAGTTCGGTGACGCCCTGTGGGGTATAGTCCAGTGTGGCTGTCAGCGTAAGCCATTGGTTGCTCTGGTCACGACGGAAAGGTGTAGGCATGCCGGGGCGGGTCATTTCGCTCTTCACCGTCATCTTGACTCGGGCTAAAATCTTGCCCTTGGCACTCTTCTCCCGGATGCAGAACTCAGTATTATCGGCTGCGTTGGCACCAACGACTAAGTAGCCGTCTGTCAGGCCGCTGAAGTCCACGTCCTTGTAGCACAGCCAACTGCCCTTCTTCGGCAGGGTGGCCTGATAACTGCGGAAGGTGTTCACCGTGTCGATGAGTGCTGTCGTAACGTCAGCCGACGCCGTGCTGTAGCGGTCTATTTCTATCTTCTCCGTTGCCTGGTTGATGCCGACGCCACGCATGGTGGGCTTCACCTTCTGGATGGTGCCGTCGCCATTGAACGAAACCTTCTCGACGCATACGGAGCGGCGCTTGTCGTCACGGGGCGAGAAGTCGTTATGATGATAGAACAGATACCACTGACCTTTGTACTCTACCAGCGAGTGGTGGTTGGTCCAGCAGTGGTTGGCGTGCTCAGCCATGATGATGCCCTTGAAGTCCCAGGGACCTAACGGCGACTTCGACATGGCGTAGGCCAGCGTCTCAGTGGGATTCTTGCCCTCGCCAGTCTCGCCACGCACCCACGGGAAGGTGAGGTAGTACCAGTCACCACGGCGGAAGGCAAAGGGACCTTCCTTGAAACCTTCGGGCAGGCCCTCCATCTGCTCACCGCCTACCATCATAGGCGGCATCTCGGGCATACCTTCGCGACGGGGCATCTTCATTTCCTTCAGTTCGCCGTCGAGTTCCTTCATGTTGTCCTTCAACTTGGCACCGCGGATGCCCATGCCACTCCAGTAGATATAGGCTGAGCCGTCGTTGTCGACAAGCACGCAGGGGTCGATGCCGCTAACGCCCTTAATGGGTTCCTGGTCCAACTTGAATGGGCCTTCGGGGCGGTCTGCCGTTGCCACGCCGATGGCGAAGCCGCGTCCGCTCTTTGGACCATTGGGGAAGTAGAAGTAGTACTTGCCGTTCTTATACACGCAGTCGGGAGCCCACATGGAATAGCCGTTAGGGTTGCCCCAGGGCACCTGCTCCTGTGAGACTATCATGCCGTGGTCGGTCCAGTCGGTCAGGTTCTCTGATGAGAAGACGTGGTAGTCGGCCATGCAGAACCAGTCCTTTCTGGCAAAGTCGGCAGGCGGCACGATGTCGTGCGAAGGATAGAGGTACACCTTATTATTAAATACACGCGCGGTAGGATCGGCCGTAAACTGGTCGCGAATGATCGGATTCTGGGCTGCAGCACAAAGTGGCAGTGCCAGTAGTAATGCTGTTAAGGTTCTTTTCATTGTTATTGTGTTATAATATTTTCGGCAAAGATAGGTAATTTTTTTCTAAAAGCATAATGATTGGATGGGCGGCTCGTCGATATGTTACAAGATGGAAAGCAAATGAAACAATCAGGCAAATGCCTTAGGTTTTAAAGTCCTATCTTTGCAAACAAAAACCTTAAGGAATGATGAAGAAGTTTTTTATTGCTATGACATTGGCGGCTTTTTCCTGCCCATTTGTCTCGGCACAGAAATTGCCGTACCAGAATCCTGAGTTGTCGGCTCATGAGCGGGCCGTAGATCTCTGCTCCCGCCTCACCTTAGAAGAGAAGTCACAGTTGATGCTCGACGAGAGTCCTGCCATTCCCCGCTTGGGCATCAAGAAGTTCTTTTGGTGGAGCGAAGCCCTGCATGGGGCCGCCAATATGGACAACGTGACCGTGTTTCCAGAGCCTGTTGCTATGGCAGCCTCGTTCGATCCCGACCTGCTCTACAAGGTGTTCGATGTGGCCAGCACAGAGTTCCGCGCCCAGTACAATCATCGGATGTTGAATGGTGGAGAGGATGAGAAGTTCCACAGCCTGTCGGTGTGGACGCCGAATGTCAATATCTTTCGCGATCCGCGATGGGGCAGGGGACAGGAGACCTACGGAGAGGACCCTTACCTGACCAGTGTCATGGGCACCATGGTGGTGCGCGGTCTGCAAGGTCCTGAGACAGCAAAATACCGTAAGTTGTGGGCCTGTGCCAAGCACTATGCCGTACACAGCGGACCAGAGTACACCCGTCACTCTGCCAACCTGACCAATGTGTCGCCCCGCGATATGTGGGAGACCTACATGCCGGCCTTCAAGACGCTGGTGCAGGATGCCAAGGTGCGTGAGGTGATGTGTGCCTACCAGCGGTTGGACGATGACCCCTGTTGCGGTTCTCAGCGCCTGTTGCAGCAGATTCTTCGCGATGAATGGGGATTCAAATACCTGGTGGTGAGCGATTGTGGAGCCGTGAGTGACTTTTACACATCCCATAAGTCATCAACCGATGCCGTTCATGGTTCGTCTAAGGCTGTTATTTCCGGCACCGATGTAGAGTGTGGTTACGACTATGCTTACAAGAGCATTCCTGAGGCTGTTCATCGCGGACTTCTCAGCGAGTCAGAGGTCGACAAACATGTCATCCGTTTGCTGGAGGGCCGCTTTGATTTGGGCGAGATGGACGATCCGTCGTTGGTGGAATGGTCGAAGATTCCCTATAGTGCGATGAGCACCAAGGAGTCAGCCGACCTCTCTCTCCGTATGGCCCGTGAGACTATTGTGCTGCTACAGAATAAGAATGGTGTCCTGCCCTTGAAGAAGGGTGGTGAACGGCTCGCCATCATCGGTCCTAATGCTGATAATGCACCGATGATGTGGGGCAACTACAATGGTATGCCTACCCATACGGTTACGATCCTTGATGGCATCAAGGCCAAACAGACGAAGTTGTTCTATGCTGCAGGTTGCGACCTGACGTACGACAAGGTGATGGAGTGCCTGATGGCCTCGCAGTGTAGTTTCGAGGGTAAGAAGGGTATGAAGGGCACGTTCTGGAACAACCGCCAGATGGAGGGCAAGCCCGTCACCACGCAGTATTACACCACACCTTTGGCCGTCACTACTGCCGGCATGCATAACTTTGCCCCTGGCGTACAACTCGAGGACTTCTCTGCCAAGTACGAGACGACCTTCACGCCTGTTGAGAGTGGTGAATATGTGGTCAACGTGGAGGGATGCGGACATTTTGAACTCTTTATCGACGGCGTGCGTCAGTACCGTCATCATATTTGGCGTACCACACCCAACCGTACTGCCATCCAGGCCGAGAAGGGAAAGTCTTATCAGATTGAGGTGCTCTTCTCCCATGTGCAGACCTATAATGCCAACCTGAAGATCAACGTGGCCAAGGAGCAGCCCATCGACTATGATGCGATGATAGCCCAGTTGAAAGGCATCGATAAAGTGGTTTTCGTAGGTGGTATATCCCCAGCCCTTGAAGGTGAGGAGATGCCTGTCCAGATTGACGGTTTCAAGGGCGGCGACCGCACCAGCATCGAACTGCCTCGCGTTCAGCGTGACTTCCTCCGTGCCCTCAAGCAGGCTGGTAAGACTGTGATTTACGTCAACTGCTCAGGCTCGGCCATCGCCCTTACGCCAGAGTTGGAGACCTGCGATGCCATCGTGCAGGTGTGGTATCCTGGTCAGGAGGGTGGCACAGCCGTGGCCGATGTGCTCTTCGGCGACTGCAATCCCAGTGGTAAGTTGCCTATTACATTCTATAAGGATGACAGCCAACTGCCCGATTACGAGGATTATTCCATGCGCGGGCGTACCTATCGCTATTTCGATGACCCGCTCTTTGCCTTCGGCTATGGCTTGAGTTACACGCAGTTCGAGATTGGCGAGGCTAAGTTGACAAAGATGGATGACGGCAAGCAGATGAAACTGACGGTGCCTGTTACCAACAAGGGACAGCGTGACGGCATCGAGATCGTTCAGGTTTACATTCGCGATACGAGCGACCCCGACGGGCCTCTGAAGTCTCTCCGTGGCTTTGCGCGTGTCGATGTGAAAGCCGGACAGACTTGCAATGCCGAGATTGTGCTTGAGACCGCCAAGGCTTTCGAGTTCTGGGATGCCTCGACCAATACGATGCGCAGTCCAAATGGTAACAAGCAGTATGAACTGTACTATGGCACCAGTTCGCGTCCTGCCGATCTGAAGAAGATGGTGGTCAGTCCGACCGTTGCGGCTCTGCCCACATCTCCTGATGGCCGACTGACTGTGCGCGAAAAGGATGGCGTGCTGTCCGTCTTCTATGGACAGCAGCAAGTGTTGGATATCGCGTCACTGGGATTTGAGGAATCCCCAGTTTCATCTCAGTTGGAGTTCGTCGCCAAACGGGTGGCCGACTACCAGATGCTGGCTGGCAAACGGCTGCATTGTGAGAATGAGGCCAACGAATACCGCTGCGGCCCGCTGGTGTTGCGGCTCTATAACGATGGTGTGGCTTTCCGCTACGAGGGTATTGGCAAAGAGACCACCACCTACCGCATTCCCGAAGGTACACGGCGATGGATACAGAAATGGACTGACTCTTACGAAGGCTTCTTCCCCCTGACCACCACCTCTTCAGACGGCCACTGGGCCTATCCGGCTCTGCTGGAACCCTCCGACGGCCTTTTTGCCCTGATTTCAGAGGCCAATATCGAGCAGGGGCAGAGTGCCTCGTCGCTGCAGAGCGAGGGCGAAAAGTATCGCGTAGTCTCTGATGGTAGCCCTTTGGGACATACCCCTTGGCGAGTGGTCATCATCGGCTCGCTGGCTGATGTCGTCGAGTCAACACTTGTCACCGATGTCTCCGATGCCTGTCGTCTGACCGACACCAGTTGGATTGAGCCTGGTGTGGTGTCGTGGGTCTACTGGGCCTATAATCACGGTTCCAACGACTATACGATTATTCAGAAATATGTGGACTTGGCAGCCACGCTCCACCTGCCCTACGTGCTTATCGATGCCGAATGGGATGAGATGCGCGACGGCAAGACCATTGAGGATGCTGTGGCCTATGCAAAGTCGAAAGGCGTGAAGCCCCTCATCTGGTACAACTCGTCGATAGGGTGGATTAACGGTGCCCCTGGGCCGAAATTCCGTCTCAACAAGGCTGAGGATCGTGAACGCGAGTTTGCCTGGTGCGAGCGCATTGGTGTGGCTGGCGTGAAAATTGACTTCTTCTCTGGCGACAACCAGCAGAATATGGACTACTGTATCGACCTGCTGGAGAGTGCCGCCCGTCACCACCTGCTCGTCAACTTCCATGGGGCCACCATTCCCCGTGGCTGGCAGCGCACGTGGCCCAACCTGCTCTCCACCGAGGGCGTCTATGGTGCTGAGTGGTACAATAATGTGCCGACCTTCACCGATCGTGCTGCCCGTCATAATGCCACGTTGCCATTCACCCGTAATGTCATCGGTCCGATGGACTACACCCCTTGTGCCTTCAGCGATTCCCAGCATCCCCATATCACGACCCATGCCCACGAACTGGCACTCACGGTGCTCTTAGAGAGCGGCCTGCAGCATTTGGCCGACCGGCCTGAGAGTTTCCTCAGTCAGCCTGCCGAGGTGAGAGACTTCCTGTCGGCGCTACCCAGCGTGTGGGACGACACTCGTCTGCTGTCCGGCTATCCTGGCGAGAGCGTGGTGATGGCCCGTAGAAGCGGTACTACCTGGTATGTGGCTGGTATCAACGGACGCGATGAAGAGCAGACCCTGACTATTGGGGCCTCCGGCCTGCCGAAAGGCCATGTGACTGTTTTCGCCGACGGCGAGCCCTGGCAGATCTCCACTACTGACCGTCTGCCCGATTCGATGAAGTGCAAGCCAAGGGGCGGGTTTGTCATGGTTGTCAAGCCATAGGTGGCAGAATGTGGCTGAAACTTGGTGCAATCAGCCGCATGAAAGTGTGATGATACTTATAAAAAACAATCTGAAACAAGATGCAGAGTGTGTATGCGCTTTTTGTCGTATCTTTGCACCTGATTACAATTTATATACTTAAACCACAAACTTCAAACCTCAAATAGTATGAGACTGAAAACCATTTTTGCAATGATGTTGTTGAGTTTGCCCCTTGGTACGCTCAATGCTGCCGTTGATCCAAACTTCTACATTTTCCTCTGTTTCGGACAGTCGAATATGGAGGGAGCAGCACGTCCTGAGGCTGTTGACCTGGAGAGCCCTGGCTCCCGTTTCCTGCTGATGCCTGCCGTAGATTTCCCCGACAAAGGCCGTAAGATGGGGGAGTGGTGCGAGGCTTCGGCTCCGCTATGCCGTCCAAACACGGGTCTGACCCCTGCCGACTGGTTCGGCCGTACCCTCGTGGCTTCGCTTCCCGATGACATAAAAATTGGTGTTATCCACGTCGCTATCGGTGGTATAGACATCAAGGGATTCCTGCCCGATAGTATTGAGAACTACAGAAAGACGGCTCCCAACTGGATGACAGGCATGCTGGCCGCCTATGACAACAACCCCTACGAGCGTCTGGTCACGCTGGCCAAGAAAGCCCAGAAGGACGGTGTCATCAAGGGCATCCTGATGCATCAGGGTGAGACCAATACCGGCGATCCGAAGTGGGCTGGCATGGTGAAGCAGGTCTATGACAACCTCTGTGGCGACCTGCAGTTGAAACCTGAGGATGTGCCTCTCTATGCAGGCAACATCGTTCAGGCCGACGGCAAGGGCGTGTGCATCGGCTGCAAGAAGCAGATTGACGAACTGCCGCTGACCCTTCACACCTCTCAGGTCATCTCGTCGGACAACTGTTCTAACGGTCCAGACCGTCTGCACTTCGATGCTGCCGGCTATCGTGAACTCGGTTGCCGCTATGGTGAGGCCGTTGCCCGCAATCTGGGCTTCGAACCCAAGCGTCCGCAGAATTTGCCTGTTGCCAAGAAGATAGAGATTCCTGCTGATGCCGTTACTGCCGAGACCGCTATTCCTGGCAATGAGTTCCCCAAAGTTGACAGCCAGCGTCGCGCCTACTTCCGCATTCAGGCTCCCCAGGCCAAGAAGGTCATCGTCGATATTTGCAGCAAGAAATATGAGATGCAGCCCGATGGAAAGGGCGGTTTTATGGCTGTTACCGATCCGCTGCCCGTTGGCTTCCACTATTATTTCATGAACATCGACGGTGTGAACTTTATCGATCCCGCCTCTGAGACCTACTTCGGCTGCAACCGCGAGTCTGGCGGTCTTGAAGTTCCTGAAGGTCCGGAGGGTGACTACTACCGTCCGCAGCAGGGTATCGCCCACGGACAGGTGCGCAGCATCTACTACTTTGCCGAGCACTCAACTCTTAATGGTCATCAGCCAATAGCCAACGGCCAAAAGCCAACAGCCAATGGTGAATGGCGCCATGCCCTCGTTTATACTCCTGCTGAATACGAGAATGGCAAGAAGCGCTACCCCGTGCTCTATCTCCAGCATGGTATGGGTGAGGGTGAGACCAGTTGGATGCTCCAGGGCAAGATGCAGCACATCATGGACAACGCCATTGCCAGTGGCGAGGCTGTGCCTATGATTGTCGTCATGGAGAGCGGTGACATCAAGCAGCCCTTTGGCGGTGGCAACAACCAGGCTGGTCGCTCGGAGTATGGCGCATCGTTCTATCCCGTGCTGTTGAACGACCTTATCCCTTATATCGACGCTAACTTCCGCACCAAGAGCGATCGTGAGAACCGTGCTATGGCTGGTCTGTCATGGGGTGGTCACCAGACCTTCGACGTCGTGCTCCAAAACCTTGACAAGTTCGCTTGGATGGGTACTTTCAGCGGTGCCATCTTCGGCCTCGACGTGAAGACCGCCTACAATGGTGTCTTCGCCGATGCTGACACGTTCAACAAGAAGATTCACTATTTCTATATGAACTGGGGTTCTGAGGACTTCATCAAGAGCCAGCCTATCGTCGACGAACTTCGCAAGCAGGGCATCAAGGTCGATTCCTCCGTCTCTGAGGGCACGGGCCATGAGTTCCTGACCTGGCGTCGCGGACTCCACGAGTTCATCCCCCACCTCTTCAAGAAATAAAAGCAAATTGGTATTTAGAAACGAATTATTCTAATTTTATTTAATTTGGTCCACGAATTTTTCTTAATTATTTATTAATATAATTCGTGATAAAAATTAGGGTTAATTAGGATAATTCGTTTCTTAAAACACAAAAAAGGTATTGGGATAATTCGTTTCTTATAATAAAAAAACATTTAACTTTAAAACCATTACGCAAATGAAACAGACTTTTAGAATGCTGTGCGCAGCGGTGCTGGTGCTGAGCGCCATGCCCATGTGGGCACAGTGGGGTCGCGGACCTGTCGACCCGCATCCCGGACTGGGACTGAAGGACGCCTACAAGGACTACTTCCTCATCGGCGTAGCCCTCAATCAACGTAACGTCGCTGACAGCGAGCAGCAACAACTGGCCATCAAGGAGTTCAGCAGCATCACCGCCGAGAACGATATGAAACCAGGCGAACTGCACCCCCAGGAGGGCGTGTGGAACTTCGAGAAGGCCGACAAGATAGCCGACTTCTGCCGCCAGAACGGCATCAAACTGCGCGGTCACTGCCTCTGCTGGCACTCGCAGTTTGCCGACTGGATGTTCACCGACAAGAAGGGCCGCGAGGTCTCGAAGGAGGTCTTCTACAAGCGCCTGCGCGAGCATATCCACACCGTGGTCAACCGCTATAAGGACGTCGTCTATTGCTGGGACGTGGTGAACGAGGCCATGGCCGACAACGTGCGCCCGAACTTTGCCAACGGTAAGTTCGAGCCCGGCAGCCCCTACCGCGAGAGCCGGCACTACAAACTCTGCGGCGACGAGTTCATTGCCAAGGCCTTCGAGTTTGCCCGCGAGGCAGACCCCAACGCCCTGCTGTTCTACAACGACTACAACGAATGCGACCCTGGCAAGCGCGACCGTATATATAATATGGTGAAGAAGATGAAGGATGCAGGCGTGCCCATCGACGGCATCGGCATGCAGGGCCACTACAACATCTATGGCCCCTCCGAGGAGGACATCGATGCCGCCATCACAAAGTATTCTGAACTGGTGAAGCACATCCACGTCACCGAGTTGGATATCCGCATGAACACCGAGATGGGCGGTCAGTTGCGCTTCTCGCGTGGTGAGAACAAGCCCGTGGCTGGCTACATGAACACGCTGCTCACCGACCAGTACAACCGCATCTTCAAGGTCTTCCGTCGCCACAAGGACGTCATCGACTGCGTCACCTTCTGGAACCTCGGCGACAAGGACTCGTGGCTCGGCGTCAACAACCACCCCCTGCCCTTCGACGAGAACTACAAGAAGAAGCCCGCCTACTTTGCCGTCCGCGACTTCGACGCTGCCCTGGACAACCAGCAGCCCAAGGAGGACTTCGTACCCAACCCCTGCAACCAGCCTGGCCAGCAGTTCCCCATGGTCAACAGCGAGGGTTATGCCCGCTTCCGCGTAGAAGCCCCCGATGCCAAGTCGGTCATCGTCAGCCTCGGACTGGGCGGTCGTGGCGGCACCGTGCTGCGCAAGGATAAGGACGGTGTGTGGGTAGGCACAACCGAGGGCCCCATGGACCCTGGCTTCCACTACTACCACCTGACCATCGACGGCGGTACCTTCAACGACCCTGGCACCCACAACTACTTCGGCTCCTGCCGTTGGGAGAGCGGCATCGAGATTCCCGCCCCCGATCAGGACTTCTTCGCCTACCGCAAAGACATCCCGCACGGCAACATCCAGCAGGTCACCTTCTGGTCTGAGAGCACCGGCAAGATGCAGGTCGCCAATGTCTATCTGCCTGATGGCTACGGCAAACTCGTCAAGGGTAAGCAGGAGCGCTATCCCGTGCTCTACCTGCAGCATGGCTGGGGTGAGAACGAGACCAGTTGGCCCGTACAGGGGAAGACAGGTCTCATCATGGACAACCTCATTGCCGAGGGTAAGATTAAGCCATTCATCGTCGTCATGACCTACGGCTTGACCAACGACTTCAAGTTCGGCACCATCGGCCAGTTCACCGCCAAGGAGTTCGAGACAATGCTCATCGATGAACTCATTCCCGTCATCGACAAGCAGTTCCTTACCAAGCCCGACAAATGGAACCGTGCCATGGCCGGACTCTCCATGGGTGGCATGGAGACCAAACTCATCACCCTGCGTCGTCCCGAAGTCTTCGGCTACTGGGGACTGCTCAGCGGCGGCACCTACATGCCCGACGACATCAAGGACCCCAGCGCCGTGCGCCTCATCTTCGAGAGTTGCGGCTCCAAGGAGAACCCTGACGGCATCAACGCAAGTGTCAAAGCCCTGCAGGCTGCCGGCTTCAACGCCGTTGGCCATGTCTCTGACGGCACCGCCCACGAGTTCCTCACCTGGCGCCGTGCCCTCCGCGAGATGGCTCCGCTGCTCTTCAAGAAATAGCATTTGCATATTACCCATAGAAGGAGAGTGTGCCAATCTTTTTGACACACCCTCTTTTCTTTTGAGAACCACTAAAATTCTCTCATTTCATCGAAAAAATCCGTGGTCGTTAAAATGCTCCCATGCAACTGGTGGTGCCCAGTGCCGTTCCTGCAGCGGTGATGATGGCTGCCAGTACCTGGATGATGAACTTCCAGATGTCCTTCTTCGTGTCAAACATAGCGTTAGATTCTTTTTTTTTTAACCACGAATTACACGAATTGCACGAATTATGGCTGCGCACAGTATCTCTATTTTTTCGAATTACTCGAATTCCTTGTTGCGAGCGGCACATAGAAAATTCGTTTAATTCGTGAAATTCGTGG
>Ga0256407_10006719_pt1 | contig 17635 bp, 9 predicted proteins | sample RumenRJG_04DNA_FD_193489 | JGI IMG/M metagenome (GOLD analysis project Ga0256407, IMG submission 193489) | Bovine rumen microbial communities from Lethbridge, Alberta, Canada - RJG_04 | ecosystem: Host-associated > Mammals > Digestive system > Stomach > Rumen | place: Canada: Alberta | collected...
GGGCAAAATAAAAATGACCCCGTCGGTCAGGACTTTACAGGGGTCAAAAATAAAAAGTTTTAAGGGGTCATCGTCGCTTTGCCCTCGGGGGTCAAACTCGCGCGGCTTTTCCATGAGGGAAAACTCATATATTTTTAATATTCCTTATTTTAATGAGGATGTTATTCGTGAGGCTATTAATAATGCAATTACTCATAGGGATTATAGGAGGAACAGCGAAACTGTCATAAAACAATATCCACAAAAGATGATAATTACAAACATTGGCGGATTCCCTCTTGGCGTTACTGTTGATAACATTTTGCGGGTTCCCAGCACGCCAAGAAACAGATTACTGGCTGATGTTCTGGCAAAGACAGGAATTGTTGAGCGTTCAGGACAAGGTGTGGATAAGATAATCAAAAACACATTGGCTGAGGGTAAAGACAAACCTGACTATTCCCATAGTGATCCATTTAGTGTTGAACTTCAATTATCAGCAATTATCAAAGACAAGGCATTTGCAATGTTCTTAGATTCTGAGCAAAGGGATTTGACTGAGGAAGAAAAACTGTCAGTGTTTGAGGTAATGGCTTTGAATGATATCAGGGAGGGACATTCTGAGATAGTTTCAAAAGATATTATACAGCAATTGCTGAAACGTAATCTCATTGAGAAGCGAGGAAAGACGAGAGGCACTTATTATATATTGTCAAAAAGTTATTATGAGTTTTGTGGCGAGGAAGGTAAATACTCTCAAAAAGACGACTGGGATGCTAATCAGGCTTTTCCTGTGGTCATGGCTCATTTTAGCACCTTCAAAAAAGCCAAGATGAAAGATTTCGTTAGTTTGTTGGGATTCCACATGTCAAGAAGGCAAATCAGAAGTATTATCGAACAATTTGTAGTACAAGGATATTTGTCAAAAAGTGGAAAAGGATCTGGAACGGTTTATGAAATTAGCGATGCATATATTAAAAATTCCGAACTGATGACAAAAGCCTTAGGCATTGGTCTTGAGGAGTTAAAAAGAAGAGGAGAAATCAAATGACCAAAAAACGTCCAAAATTGACGTCCAAAAAGAGCGAAATTAAACAAAATTGCTACTTAATACACTGACTGTCAATTATTTATAAATGTCCAAAATACGTCCAAAATTTTAATATAATATGAATAAACTGAACATGCAGACCACGAACATCGTGGATGAGAATATAAAGCGGATTGGGGATTTGTTTCCCAACTGCCTCACGGAACGGCTGAACGATGAAGGGAAGCCGGAAGTGGCTATCGATTTTGACCAACTTAGACAGGAGTTGTCGAAGGACATTGTGGAGGGCTCTGAAGAACGGTATCAGTTCACTTGGCCCGATAAGCGCAATGCCATCCGACTGGCCAATGCCCCTACGACCGACACCCTGCGCCCTTGTCGTGAGGAGAGCGTGGACTTCGATAATACTCAAAATCTCTATATCGAGGGCGACAACCTGCAAGTGCTGAAACTGCTGCGTGAGAACTATTTGGGCAAGGTGAAGATGATTTATATCGACCCGCCATATAACACAGGTAACGACTTCGTGTATAACGACAACTTCGACCAGGACAAGCAGGAGTATGTTCACAACAGCGGGCAGTACGATGAAGAGGGCAACCAGATGGTAACCAACACAGAGAGCAATGGCCGCTTCCACACCGATTGGCTCAACATGATTTATCCGAGGCTGAAGGTCGCTAAGGATTTGCTCAGTGAGGATGGGGTGATTTTTATTTCTATTGATGATAATGAAAAAGATAATCTAATTAAGATTTGTAATGAAATATTTGGTGAAACGAATTTCCTTTCTACATTTATATGGGAAAAAAGGACTTCAAGAGAAAATAGAAAAGTTTTCTCGATAAATCATGATTACATTATAGCATTTGCGCGTAACCGTTTTTCTTTTGAGCTATACCGTGGTTCACTTCCATATACTGATGATATAAAAAAGCGATATTCGAATCCAGATAACGATCCAAGAGGAGATTGGCAATCTGTTGCGCTAACAGTTCAAGGAGGTCATGGAACAAAATCACAATTCTATAGTATTACTACGCCTGGTGGAAGAATTGTTACGGTACCTTCTGGCCTTTGTTGGAGATACACTGAAGCCAAATTGAATGAGTTAATAGCAGATGGGCGTATATACTTTGGCACAGATGGTAATAATGTTCCTAGATTAAAATTGTTCTTATCTGAAATGGAACAAGGAATAACACCACATACATTATGGAAAGCTGAAGAAGTTGGGACAAATGATTCAGCTAAAAGAGAACTTCTAAATCTTTTTGACGGAAAATCCACTTTTGATACGCCTAAACCCGTTCATTTATTGACACGTTTTATAGAAATTGCAAATAAAGAAAGTGAATTCTACATCCTCGACTTCTTCTCCGGCTCTGCCACTACCGCCCACGCCGTGATGCAGCTCAATGCAGAAGATGGAGGAAACCGCAAGTTTATCATGGTGCAGCTGCCCGAAGCAACAGACGAGAAGAGTGAGGCTTACAAGGCTGGCTATAAGAATATCTGCGAAATAGGCAAGGAGCGCATCCGTCGTGCAGGAAAGAAAATCAAAAAAGAAAGTCCTTTGACCACCCAAGACCTTGACACAGGCTTCCGTGTGCTGAAACTTGATTCATCGAACATGCAGGATGTGTATTACACCCCATCGGAGTTCAATGAACAGAAACTCTTTGATGATAATATCAAGCCCGACCGCACAGATGAAGACCTCCTTTTCCAGACGATGATAGAGCTTGGCATTGAGCTGTCTGCCAAGATAGAGAAGCGTAGCATTGCCGGCAAGACTGTCTGGAGTGTCAGCGACGGTTACTTGATGGCTTGCTTCGACGAAGAAGTGAATGAGACAACCATCACAGAGATAGCCCGTCAGCAACCATACTACTTCGTCATGCGTGATAGCAGCCTCGCCAACGACCAGGTCGCCGACAACTTCGAGCAGATTTGGGAAGAATATAGTAAAGATACAGTAAGAAGAATCATTTAGTTATGGAACATCATCTTACTTTTACTACAGATTCTATGGACGTTTGCATAAACAATTACGAGCCATATTCTTTTGATTATAAAGGTTGGACTGTGTCTGATAAATACGTTCACAATAAGAATAATCCACGTGGTTCAAGTTATGCAATAATTTTTTCCTCGCCTCTTTTCTCTGACGAGGAAGAATTGAATAATTACAGGCTTTCAGGACAGGATATCTCTAATTTAATAACTACATTAATACCTGTTTGTGGATTACCTTCATTAAATAGTCCAAAGTTTATGGACTTTCTAAAGGACCAATATATTATTGATTATAAATCCACACCTCAGGGTTGGAGTACAAATTATAGTGAGATGTTAGAAGTATTTGAGGAGGCAAAACAATCTAAAATTCGAGTTAATGTAAATTTTGTTGGGATTTGTAGATATGCTGTTATAGATAGTTCTCCATTAAAAGATCTTGAACATCTTTTGAATACATATGACGATAGTTCTGAAGAAGTCAAATTTCTATTGTTCCTTAACTATTCCATTCTAACCTCAAATGATTTAAATGCATTTATGCTTATTGCAAAAGCCTTGGAAATAATAAATGTCATGTATCCATTTAAACATAATCACGGGAAAGCGGACGAACGGGTTAAAAACTATTTTCCAGAATTAGTGGAGATATTTAAAGATATTACCATTAAAGATTTGTGGACTTACTCAAATACTCGTAAAGAGACGAGACATTTCCCCAATAATAAGAATAATAACCTTCCACATGAATCTTTGACTAAAGAAGAACGAATAAATATGTATAAATGTACTATATGTTTATTAGTGAATGTTCTAAGAGATATGTTTGGCTTACCTCATGAAAAAATAGTATTTGGCAAATGAAGTTTAAATTCAAAATACAACAATACCAGACGGATGCTGTAGAGCAGACGGTGAGCGTATTTGCCGGACAACCGTCGAAAACCAATGCGCAGTATCGTCGTGACCTAGGCAAGCGTAAGGGACAGATTACGTTTGAGGAGGAGTATGTGGGATGGCGTAACAGCGATGTAGAATTGCAAGGTCACCAATTGCTTGCCAATATCCAGCAGCAACAAGCCATAGGCAACATTCCGAAGTCAACGAAACTGAGTCTGCCTGACGGATTGGGGGCTTGTTCACTCGACGTCGAAATGGAAACTGGTACAGGTAAGACCTACGTCTATATTAAGACTATGTTCGAGTTGAATAAGCGTTATGGCTGGAGTAAATTCATCGTGGTGGTCCCAAGCATCGCCATCCGTGAGGGAGTGTATAAGAGTTTTACGATGCTGGAAGACCACTTCATGGAGCAATACGGCAAGAAAGCCCGCTACTTCATCTATAATAGTGGCAACCTGACACAGATTGATTCATTCAGCAGTGATGCCAGCATCAATGTGATGATTATCAACGTGCAAGCCTTCAACACCTCTTTTAAAGAAGGTGCAGCTAATAAGGAGAGCCGCATCATCTATTCCAAGCGTGATGACTTTCAGAGCCGCCGTCCTATTGATGTGATTGCTGCCAATCGCCCCATTATCATCATGGACGAGCCGCAGAAGATGGAGGGCGCAGCCACACAGCGAGCCTTGAAGAACTTCAAACCACTGTTTGTGCTGAACTATTCGGCAACTCATAAGACCTCACACAACTGCGTCTATGCGCTGGATGCCTTCGATGCCTACCGCCGGCGATTGGTGAAGAAGATTCAGGTGAAGGGTATCACCCTGCAAAACCTTTTGGGCAACCAGAGCTATATCTACTTCGATAGCATCGTGCTATCTAAGAATAAGGCACCTGAGGTGCGACTGGAGATTGAGGTAAAGGGTGCAAGCAGTACCCGTAGGCAGATATGTAAGTTCGGACAGAACGACTCGCTCTATGACACATCCGGGCTACCAGCCTATAAGGATTTTGTCATCACCGACATCAATCCGCTGACGAACACCGTCTATTTCATGAATGGTGACACACTGCGAAAGGGTGAAGTCATGGGTGATGTGTCGGAACAACAGATACAGCGCATTCAAGTAAGAGAAACCATCCGTTCGCACTTCGAGAAAGAAGCAGCGTTATTCAAGCAGGGTATCAAGACACTTTCACTCTTTTTCATCGACGAGGTAGCCAACTATAAGGGCTATGATGAGCAGGGTGAAGTGGTAAAGGGCTTCCTTTGGAAAGTCTTTGAAGAGGAATACACTCGTTTCCTCAATGAGAACCTTTCACTCTTTGAAGATGACTACCAGCGTTACCTGAAACGCTTCGCGGCAGACCAGATACACAATGGTTATTTCTCCATAGACAAGAAGGGACACGCCATCGACAGTGTAGTGAAGCGAGGTGAAGACATCTCTTCGGACATATCAGCTTATGATTTGATTCTGAAAAACAAGGAGCGGTTGCTGAGCTTCGATGAACCGACACGATTCATCTTTTCTCACTCTGCCCTGCGTGAAGGATGGGACAACCCGAATGTATTCCAGATATGTACGTTGCGCCATGCCAGCAGTGCAACAGCAAAACGTCAGGAGGTGGGACGCGGACTGCGTATCTGCGTTAACCAGCAGGGCGTTCGTATGGATGCCGAGCGTCTGGGTGAAGCCGTACACGACATCAATGCCCTGACTGTCATCGCCAACGAAAGCTACAGCACGTTTGTCGATGCTCTCCAGAAAGAGACCCGTGAAGCCTTGCGTGAACGTCCTACACAGGCAACAGTGGCTTACTTCGAAGGACGTAAGTTCAAGGTCGGTGAGGAAGTTCATGAAATCTCTACGATGGAGGCAACGGCCATTGTCAACTATCTTTTTGAGAATGACTATGTGGATGACAAGGGTAACATCCAGCAGTCATATCACGAAGACCTGCGCACAGGCAATCTTGCACCGATGAGTAATAAACTGACTCCCATCAGTGAGCAGGTTCATAAATTAATACAGGGTATCTTTGACCCGTCTGCCCTTGATAACATGATAGAGGATGCTAACGAGTCAGCAGAGGCCGTGAATGACCATCTGAATGACAATGCCAGCAAGGAAGAGTTCAAGCGGCTGTGGGAAGAAATCAACCATCGGTATGTCTATACTGTACACTATGACAGTGAGGAACTGATTAAGAAGGCAATCACCTCTATAGACAATAATTTGCGCGTGACTCAGTTGAAATATGTGGTGACTACTGGCGAACAAGGAACAGATGACCTCGACTTCACAGGTAACCAGCACACAAGAACACAGGCATTGAAGGAAGTCTCAACGAGTGATGTTCCATACGACCTTGTGGGCGAGATAGCTAAGGGTGCTACGCTCACACGGCGCACTGTGGTTCGTATCCTCAAAGGTATCAACACTGCGAAACTCTATCTGTTTAAGAATAATCCAGAGGAATTCATCCGCAATGTTATTCGTCTGATTAAAGACCAGAAGGCTACGATGATTGTCGAACACATTTCATACAATCGTATGAATGAATGCTACGACTCCAGTATCTTCACAGAAGGGAAGAATCGTCAATCTGTAGATAAAGCTTACGTCGCAAAAAAGCATATTCTGGATTATGTGTTTACGGATAGTAAGGGAGAACGCAAGTTCGCTGAGGACCTTGATGCTGCAGATGAGGTCTGTGTATACGCAAAACTGCCACGTACATTGAAGATTCCAACCCCTGTTGGTCATTACGCTCCAGACTGGGCTATTGCTTTCAACGACAATATGGGGGTGAAGCACATTTTCTTTGTGGCAGAAACAAAGGGCAGCTTACTCTCTATGGACTTGAAAGGCGCAGAAAAAGCTAAGATAGAATGTGCCAAGAAACTCTTCAATGAAATCTCTACAGACAAAGTACGCTACCACGAGGTAACGGATTATCAAAACATGTTGGATGAAATCAATAGCATGAAATAGTATATGGCACAGAAAGAAGGCTATATAAATTTTGACGAGTATATCCGTCAAGGAGAACCAGATAAGAAAGAAAAAGCTTATATCTGGCAGACGGCTATTGGACTGCAAGCGGTTGATGGTTTGAGTACATCAGAGTACTTGAAGGAAGCCGCCAAACGGAATATCGAAGGTGAGATAACCGTGGAAGAAGTCGGTAGACTGGTGAAGAGCTATTATCAGTCAAAGACACAACGTGAGCCTGATGATGATGAAAAAGAGGAGGCAGACCAGGCAGCAGCCAACATCAGCAAGATTTTGTCGGCTCGTTCGCTGGATTTCTCTACTGCAGGGTATGTTTCTTTGCATAGGAGAATCTTTGAGGAGGTTTTTAAGCACGCGGGCAAGATGCGTGACTATGACATTACTAAGAAAGAGTGGGTGCTTAATGGTGATACCGTGAACTATCTTAATAGCGAGGATTTGCGTCGTGCTCTAGATTATGATATTGAGCAGGAGCGGCAGTTTAGCTATAAAGGGCTATCCACTGATGAAATGATAGCGCATATCACACGTTTTGTATCAGGCATTTGGCAGATACATGCGTTTGGCGAGAGAAACACCCGCACAACAGCGGTATTTACCATTCAGTATCTTCGCTCCATTGGCTTCGACATCAACAACGCCCTCTTTGCCAGGCATTCCTGGTATTTCCGTAATGCCCTGGTACGAGCTAACTACAAGAACGCACGATTAGGTATCGACTATACTCCCATATATCTGGAGCGTTTCTTCCGTAACTTGCTGTTAGGCGAGCAATGGGACCTGCGAAACAGATATCTGCATATACAGGCTACGGAAGAATGGAAGGTACAACCTCGATTGGATGCCCCATCAAGTGCAGGACAAGTTCGGGACAAGTACCGAACAAGTACCGAACAAGCATTATGATGCCTTGCAAACTGACAACCCTAATACTGAAAAATTGATAATAGCGGTAGCAGATCAACAAGTTTCGGTAACTCAGATGATGGAACGTCTATCATTGAAACACAGGCCCACATTCTTAGAAAACTATTTAAATCCGGCGATAAATGATGGGGTCATTCGTCAGCTTTACCCGCAATCGCCTAGGCATCCGCGTCAGAAATATCTTTTGACAGTTAAGGGCATCGCATTATACAAAAAGATTTCTCAGAACACAGCAAAATAAGAAGAATATGAAGGATAAAAGAATTTACGGCATGTTTGGCCCGAAAATAAAGGCGATGAGACTGGAGCAAGGGTTGAAGCAACGACAGTTGGCTGAATTATTAGGGACAGACATGCCCATGTATAGCAAGATGGAGTTGGGAGCACGACGTGTAAGACGCGACCAGGTTCCCAAGTTAGCAGAGCTGTATAAAGTTGACGAGAAGGAACTGATGACGCTCTGGCTAGCAGATGGAGTGTATGCCGTCTTGAAGGAAGAGGACGAAACTTCCCGTTTAGATGCCATTGACTTGGCTAGGGAATACTTCACAGATGTTTAAGGCCCTTATATGGAAACTTGGAAATAGACAGAGTACTACTCCGCAACTCCCAGTAAGTACAATTCTTATAAGATTATTATTGTGACAGTCGCTTACGACGCAACTTCCATAGCCTATTAATGTCCTTTTGATGTTCCTCCTTGTCAGAATACAGGAACTCGATGTAGTTAGTTATTCTTCTTCGGTGGGGCTGCTTGCAGTTCTTGATGCAACTTAAAGCCCTTGACAATGGAATCGATGTCCTCGAGGATGCTGCGGTGTTCAAGATGGGAGTGGACACGCCCAATATTCTCCATACGGCGCCCCGTCTTGGGGAAGTCCGTGTTATCAACCATCAGGCAGGTATCGTCAGACTTATGGTCACTTCGGATGATGATATGCATCACGGGGATGAAAAGCTGCCATGCCACCTACTACCTCTCTCACCTGATGAAATTGGTCCAGACGGGCTGTTCTTTCTCGGGGTGGCCGTCAACGGCGACATTGAGCCGTTTGATCATCCATGCCATGTTGCGCCCCAGGATGCGCATGGTCTGCATGCCTTCCTCGTCGAGTGCCACCTGTCCCGGGGTCTGGCCGTAAACGATGTTCCAGTACTGCGAACTGACCACGGGCATGTTCATCATGCTGAAGTAGTTGTTCAGGCGGTCGAAAGCGGCCGACGCACCGCCGCGGCGGCACACCACCACACTGGCTGCTGGCTTATACTGCAGCTGCTGGCCCAGGGAATAGAACACGCGGTCGAGCAGGGCACAAAGCGAACCGTTGGGGCCTCCGTAGTAGACGGGCGAGCCGATCACCAGTCCGTCGATGCCGTCTTTCACTGCCCGCCACACCTTGTAGTAGAGGTCGTCGGTGTAGGTGCACTTACCTGTCCTGCCGCACCATCCGCAGGCGATGCAGCCTTGCACAGCCTGTTTGCCGATGCTGACCAGCTGGGTGGTGATGCCTTCGGCGTTGAGCGCACGTGCCACTTCGCCGAGTGCCAACGATGTGTTGCCGTTTTCCTTCGGACTTCCATTGATCAATAATACTCGCATAAGCCTTTACTTTTTCTGTCGCTCTTGTTTCGTTCTGAGATTTGTCACAAAGTTGGCATAGTACCATCGGGGGAACCCCACGCCTGACTTACTTTTGGTTGGCTTTCATATAGTCGGCGGGACGGATGCCGAACTGTTTCTGGAAGCACTTGGAGAAATAGGAGGGGTTGGAGAATCCTACCATGTAGCCCACCTCGCTCACCATGTAGCCGCCGTCGTGCAACAGCTGGGCGGCCCGTTTGAGCCTCACAATCTGTATCATCTCGTTGGGTGTGACGTCGGCCAGGGTCTTGATCTTGGCAAAGAGTCCGCTGCGGCTGATGTTCAGGCTCTTGGCGAGGAAGTCGACGTTGAGGGCTGTATTGGAGAAGTTCTCCTCGATGATCTGATTCATCTGCAGCAGGAAATCGTTGTCGGTGGGGTTCTGGGCTATCTCGGTGACGGGCTCGAGGGGCATGGACGAGAATTTGCGCATGAGCTGCTGACGTATCTGGAGCATGTTGCGAATGCAGGCCTCGAGGTATTGCACGGAGAAGGGTTTCTCGATGTAGGTGTCGGCACCCACGTCCATGCCCTGCACCTTCGAGTCGTCGTCGGTCTTGGCGGTGAGCATGACAAAGGGTATGTGGCTGGTGAGCGGGTTGCGGCGCACTCGGCGGCACAGCTCGGCACCGTCCATGCGGGGCATCATCCAGTCGGAGATGATGATATTGATCTCGTGCTTCGACAGGACGTCGAGTGCCTCGATGCCGTCGCCAGCGGTGAGCACCTCGTATTTCTCGCGGAAGTTCTCGGAGAGGAAGCCCACCATGTCGTCGGAGTCGTCGACGATGAGCATCTTCTGCCGCTGGCCGGCTTCGGATGGGCTGATGTCGGCCGCATGCTGTCCGGCGGCCTGGGTGTCGTCGGGTTGTTGTGCTCCGGCGGGTAACACTGCTGCCTTGGCGGCCTCCGTGCCGGGCTCTGCGGCCATCTGCTGGCTCACGGGCAGCACGACGGTGAAGGTGGAGCCTTTGCCCACTTCCGAGTCGATGGTGATGGTGCCGTGGTGCTGGTCGACAATGTTCTTGACGATATTGAGACCGATGCCCGTGCCGGGCTTATTGTCCTGTGCCTGAAAGAAGGGCTCGAAGATGCGTTTGAGGTCGTCGTGGCGGATGCCCACGCCATTGTCGGCCACGGCGATGCGGAAATGCTGACCGTCGGGCTCTACGTCGCAGGTGAGGCGCACTTCATCTTTGGTATATTTGCTGGCATTGGTGAGCAGGTTGCTCACTACCTTGGTGACGGCCTCGCGGTCGACGATGGCGGTGAAGTGCTCGTCGGGGTAGTCCACGGAGAAGTGCTTGCCGCTATTCTCGAAGGTGGGTGCGAAGCGCACGCTCACATTCTCTATCAGCTCGTGGATGTTCTGGGGGGCAAAGTGCATGACGAGGCTCTGTTGCTCTACCTTGCGGAAGTCGAGCAGTTGGTTGACCAGTTCGAGCAGCCGGTGGGCGTTGCGGTCGATGACCTTCATCTCTTCCGACGGGGTGCCGCGTTTCATGATTTTCTCCAGGGGCGCGATGATGAGCGACACGGGCGTGCGTATCTCGTGAGCAATCATCGTGAAGAAGTTCAGGCGGGCGTCGCGCACCTCTTTCTCTTTCTCCTCGTGCAGCCGCTGCATCTCGAGCTGATGGCGGTGTTCGGCGCGGCGCAGACGCAGGTGGACATAATACCAGATGGCTGTTCCCAGCAGCAACAGATAGAAGAGCTTGGCATACCAGCTCCACCAGAAAGGCGGCTGGACGATGATGCGGAGCCTGGCCTCGTTGGTGGACCAGACACCGTCGTTGTTGGTGGCCTTCACGCGGAAGAGATATCTGCCCGAGGGCAGGTTGGTGTAGGTGGCCTGGTTCTGGTTGCCCACATAGTTCCAGTCGCGGTCGAAGCCCTCGAGCATATAGGCATATTGGTTTTTCTCTGGCGAGCAGTAGCTCAGCGAGGCAAACGACAGTGTCACCATGCGCGCATCGCCGTAGCCAAGCGTCAGTTCCTTGGTCTGTGACAAGTCGAGCGGAAGCCCTTCTGCCGTATATTCCTCACGGTTCATGATGCTCATACCAGTGATATAGACAGGCGGCATCACATGATTAGCCTTAATCTGATAGGGCAGGAAACTGTTGAAGCCACTGGTGCCACCAAAGTAGATTCTGCCGTCGCTGGCCTTCAGAACTGAGTTTGGCTGGAACTGCTCGCTGACGAGTCCGTCGTGGAGCGTGAATCGCTGCACGGCCTCGCTCATCTTCCCGTAGGCATTGCCCTCGGAGGTGGACTTGACGGCCTGCTTGGGCTCGTAGCGCACGATGCCGCGGTCGGTAGAGAGCCACAGGGCGCCATTGTCTTCGACAATGCCCATGATGTTGCGGCTGGGCACCTCGAGGGTCACACGGTCGAAGCGGTCGTGGCCGCTGTCGTAGCGGCAGAGGCCGCTCTGGGTGCCTACCCACAGCTGTCCGCTCTCGTCGACAAGGGCACAGTTCACCTGGTCGTCGGGCAGCGAGTGGTCGTCGCCGTCAGCGTGGCGGTAGGTCTTCAGCTGGCGGTTCTCCCTTCCGCAGCGCCACAGGCCGCCGCCCTGCGTAGAGAGCCACAGGTGGCTGTTCCAGTCTTCGTCGATGTCGACAATCATGGCGTTGGTCTTGCCGATGCGCTCGAAGCGGTCGGCCGTACGGTTGTAGAGGTTGAGTCCCTCCATGGTGCCTGCCCACACCCAGCCTTGCTCGTCGGTGAGCAGGGCATAGCAGCTGGTATTGTCGAGCGAGTGCGGGTCGGCGGTCTGCTGGTACTGGCGCAGCTGGCCCGTCTCGAGGTTCATCACCGCCACACCGTCGGTATAGGCTCCTATCCACAGCTCGTTGTTGGCGTCGATGGTAAGAGCATGCACATTGCGCTTCGAGAGAATGTCCTGATGGGGATAGGCCACGAAGCGGCCCTCCCGGGGCGAGTAGCACATGAGTCCGCCGTCGTCGCTGCCTATCCAGATGCGCCCTTTCTTGTCTTCACAGAAACGCGAGACGACATTGCCCGAGAGGCCGTTGTCGATGGAGAAGCCGTCGAAGCGCTTGCCCACCGGCGAGATGTAGCGAACACCGCCGTAGAACGTGCCTATCCACTTGCCACCCTCGTTGTCGGTGGTGAAGGCATAGACGAAACGGTCGTCGAACTTCATCCACTCGCGGGTCTTGGGGTTGAAGCACACCAGACCGTCGTCGCAGCCGATGGTGATGCGGTCGTCGGCCTCTTCGTAGAGCGTATGGATGTGCCATCCCACCTTGGCCAGCTGCGGATGGAGCACCTGCTCCAGCCGCCCGTCGTCGTGCATGAGCAAGAGTCCCTGCTCCCACGAGCCGAGCCACAGGCGGCCGTCGCGGGTCTGCAGCATGCGCAGCGAGGCCGCCGACGCCGGATAGCTGACGCTGACGGGCTCGAAACGGTTGTGCAGGCGGTTGAGCTTCTGCAGCACGGGCACGCTCCGGTTGGTGACGGCCCATATCTGGTTGCTGTTGTCGACATATACCTGGGCCACCGAGTTGCCGGCTGCCTTGATGTTGTACTGTCGTGACTGACCCGTCTTGGGCATATACTCCCACACGCCCTGCTGCATGGTAGAAATCCACAGACAGTCTTCCTCGTCAATGGAGAGATAGGTCACTTCGGAATGGATGTCGAGCGGCAGGCGGGTGTAGGTCTGCCGGGGAAAGTCGAAGAAGAACACGCCCTGGACGGTGCCCACGTAGATGCCCTCGTCGGAAGCCAGCAGGGAGGAGATGTACTGGTTGACGCCCAGGCTGGCAATGCGGAAGGGCAGCACACGGCGGCCATCGTAACGGCAGAGGGCGTTGTCGGTGCCGAACCACATATAGCCGTACTTATCTTGCACAATATTGCGCACGGCATTGGCTGCCAGCCCGTCGTTCATGGTGATGAGCCGGTAGCTATAGTCGTCGCGGGCACTGGCTGGCAGCAGGCCGAGAAGGCATAACGCGAGTAACAGTATGCGAATCATGATGTGGCAAAAATACAAAAAAAACGCAAAACGGCCAATGTTATCTGTCATTTTTTTTGAAATGACCGGGCTGCCCGCTCGGGGGCAGGCGGCCTGATCATTTACAAGAGATTCAGCGCTTCGGCTGATAGATGACGATGTCGCTCAGTTTCACCCACGAGAGGCGCTCGGTGTAGGTGGTCTGATAGACACCCACCTGCAGCTTGTCGGAGGTCACCTCGATGGGCGAGCCGGGCATGTTGCGCCAGGTCTGTCCGTCGCGGCTGGTACGGGCAAAGAGCTGCCGGCCGCGGCGCTCGAACTGCAGGATGGGGTCGAAGTCGTAGCCTTTGTAGTTGGGGTATTGGGGACGCCCGTCGGGTCGGGTGACGGTGAGCATGTTGCCGCAGTTGTAGAGCGGGAAGACGCCCAGCTGATAGACGGCGTCGGCATCGGTGACGAGCAGTCCGCCCTCGTTGTAGGCCTTCGGCTTGTGCTCGGCAAGTCCTTCCATATCGGTGAAGCGGGCCATCATGACGAAGTCGCCCTCCACCTCCTTATAAATATGGCCACCATGCTGCAGCGGGTCTTCCTGGAACAGGGCCGTGGTGGCGGCGAGGGTCTGCTCGGCAGGCTGCTCGAAGACGGGTGTCATGAGGGGCGAGAGGGTGAAACGACTGTCGGGATCGCTCTCGTCGAAGTCGTCGTCGCCCAGCGAGGGGGTGCGGTCGTCCTTCCTCTGGTTGTACATCGTACGTACCTCGTCGGCGGTCACGGATTGCGGCAGGATGGCGAGTGAGCTGAGATAGCCTCTGAAGTTGTTGGCGCCCTGGCCGTCGGCTCCAATCACCACGCTGCCCTCGGGGCGGAGCATGATGAAGTTGTTGTGCTCTTTCAGCAGCTGGCCGTCGCGGTAGATGCGCTCCATCCATCCGTCGAAGGTAACCACCCAGTGGTGCCACTGTCCCTCAGCGGCTTTCACGGCCTCGGGGGCGCCACAGCTCTCGAACGAGCCCTGATGGTTGACGAGTCCGGTGGCGGGGTCGGTGCCCAGCCGCATCTCTGTGGTGGCGAGGTCGGCCTGCGAACTGCTGAGCGATGCCAGGGTGGCCACGGGGCCTACCTCGGTCTGCAAGGCCCAGGCACTGATGGTGTAAGGGGCATTATAGCGATAGGCGTCGGCAACGGGTGTGGGGGCCGTGAGGCGCTGTGAGCCGTTGAAGAAGAGGGCCCACCGTCCGTCTTTCACGCGGAGGCGCATGGGTTTGTTGGCCTTGAGGGTGATGCCCTCGGCCGTGGTCACCTCGCTGACGTCGGCAGGCTGCGTGCGGCCCTGCGCCAGGGTGGCGGCATCGAGGGTGATGGTGGCCTGACGGCGGTCAGCAGGACTGACATCCTTGCGGTGCATGCCGGGATAGCCATCGTTCGACTCGACATCGGTGTCGGGCAACAGAGGGGCCTTCTTCCACACCTTCACGTTCCAGATGGCAGGCATGTGGCCGTTCTTCTGGGTGTCGGTGATGGTGATGCGCACATAGCGGGCTTTCGCCTTCTTGCGGTCGATCATCGGCGAGCCCTGCATGGTGTTGTCGGTGCGGTCGGCATAGAGGGTCCAGCGGCGGCCGTCGGTAGAGGTTTCTATCTTGTACTGGTAGAAGAAGGTGGGATACTCGAACTGTGTCCACACCTCGTTGAACGCGGTGGTGCGGCCGAGGTCGATCTGCAGCCACTCACCGTGCTGCTGCGGGTCCCAATTGGTATGGCGGGCCTTCCAGAGCGTGCCGTTATTGTCGTCGACGGCATATTCGGGCTTGAACCACTCGTCGTAGTAGCTGCTGGCCGTGACCTTGGCACCATAGGCGAGGTTCTGACTGGCGGGCGGAGTGAGCAGTCCCACCTTCGATGCATCGTGGGTGGGGACGACGGGCAGGATGTTGCCGTCGGCATCGAACAGCAGCTCGTCGATGCACACCTGACGGTTGAAGCCGTGGACGGAGTGCGGATTGTTGTGACGGTGGTAGACGATGTAGTAGCGGCCGTTCTCTTCCAGGATGCTGTGGTGGCCAGGGCCGTGGATGGTGCCGTCGGCATTGGTGGAGAGGATGCAGCCCTTATACTCGAAGGGTCCCATGGGTCCGACGCGGGATGTGGCATACTGCACACGGTAGGTGTGGTCGTGGCACGAGCCAGAGGAGTATGTGAAGTAATAGGTGTCGCCCCGGCGGAATACGAAGGGCGCCTCGAAGACATCCTTCAGCTCGGTGTTGGGGATGAGGCGCTTCTCGGCGAAGAACTCATCGGCGGCAATGGGGAACGGAGCGTCTTCGCGCCAGCCGCGCGCATCGGCGGCACCCGGGGCGGGACGCTTGCCGCTGAGCCGGGCCACACCACAGCCGAAGCCGTCGTAGATGCCCCATGTGGTGAAATAGAGATACTCCTGGCCGTCGTCATCGCGGAACAGCTGGGGGTCGAGGGTGATGACATTGTGCACATAGCGGTCGGGCACCATCACGGCGTCGGCCTTCCCAAGGATGTTGTGCCAGGGGCCGATGGGCGACGACGCCTCGCCCACGTTGATGTTGCAGGGCTCGCAGTAGTAATAGCGGTAGGTGCCGTCAGACTGCTGCACCACGTCGGGTGCCCACACCACCTCGGTGGTGGGCCAGTTCATGACGATGTTCTTCCAGTTGCGGAAGTCGCTTGACACCCACACCTGGGCGGGTCCGTAGCCGTTGCCCGTTCCGTCGGTGGTGGCATAGAGGTAATAGGTGTCGCCGAACTTACGGATGGTGGGGTCGGCGAAATAGCCGGGAATGAAGGGGTTTCCGGCACCGGGGGTGTTCCACCGGGCGGCATTGTCGGTCACGCGGAAGGTATAGGGGAACTCCCGCAGCTCAGCCTTCGGCTCGGGATTATCCTCGGTGGGCATGGGTATCTGATAGTGCTCCTGCGGCGCGCCCATGACGATGAGGTAGAGGTGGCGGAGCGTCACGCCCTGCGGGACGGTGAACGTCGTGGCATTCACATCGCTGTAGATTTCCTTGTCGTCGGTGGTGATGCCCACAAAGCCGTAGCGCAGCTGGTCGCCCCGGAGCTGGAGGCTGAACGACGTGGCACGGAGATTCACGAGACTGTCGAGCAGGATGGCATTGAAGCCGTATTCCTCGGGATAGTTGCGGGGCCGCAGCCACCCGCCGTTGTCGGTCAGCTCGGTTGTGAAGGTGCAGGCATACTTGCGCGTCGCGCGGCGGGCATGCTGGAAGTCGAAGTTGACCAGATGCTGGTAGCCGCGCAGCATCTCGTCGCAGAACTGCCCTTGCGTCATGTGGTACAGGCGCTGGTAGGTCATTACGGGGTCTTCCCCTATCCTACCCTGACGGTAGAGCTCGCCGATAGACTTCCGTCCGTGCAGGTCGCTCCACCACTGAATGACGTAGGGCGAATGGTAGATATTCTCCAGATGGAGATAGGCTTTGTGGGTGAGTTTCTTGAAAGCCTCGAAGTGGTAGTTCTCGTCGGTGATCCAGTCGGGGTTCACCTGCCAGAGCATCCATTGCGAGGTCATCTCGAAGAAGCCGCTGCCGCCCCAGGCGTCGCCCACCGAGTCGGCAGGTATCTGCAGCTGGAACGAGTGGCCCAGCTCGTGGGCCATGCAGTTCATCTTCTCGTCCTGAATGCGGTTGGGCGCCACCCATAGCGCCCCGATGAAGTTGTCGTAGGTGCCGCCGTAGGCCGTGCCGTCGAGCGAGTAGTTGACCATGACCATCATCTTATAGCGGTCGCACTTGCTGCCGGGCAAAGAGAAAGCCAGCGTGTCGCGGAAGAAGTGGTAGAACGACTGCACCCGGTCGCGCAGATTCGTCAGGCTGAAGCGCATGGGATGGCCGTCGAGGTCGGGACCGCTGACGATGCCATTCGCGGGCTGCCGGTCGAAACCGCGTTCCCACATGAAGATGAGGTCGTCGGTCTGGATGCTCCTGGCGAACGACCACCGTGAAGTGTCGGCCTGCAGGTCGATGCCCCGCAAGTCTTCAGGAATGAATATCTTCTTCTGGGCACTGGCACTCAAGCAGAGCAAGGCCACAACCACCAACGTTACAATT